>CEOQ01091727.1_pt1 | contig 39912 bp, 36 predicted proteins | sample 361351 | NCBI WGS metagenome assembly CEOQ01 (sample SAMEA2619907, study PRJEB7988) | marine metagenome | biome: marine biome (ENVO:00000447); feature: deep chlorophyll maximum layer (ENVO:xxxxxxxx); material: "saline water (ENVO:00002010), including plankton (ENVO:xxxxxxxx)" | depth 60 m | reverse complement strand
AGAAGCTATGCCATGTCGGTAGCGTCTAGTCTAGGATTTCCCCAACCTATACTAGAAAAGGCAAGAAGAAATTTGTCGCCTGACTACAAGAAAGTATCCAGTATGTTAATCGACATCAGCAGGGATCGAGAGGAACTAAGCGAAATATTACTCAAATCAAAAAAAGTACAAACTCAGATAATCTCAATACGAAAATCATTGAGGGATCAATTGGAATTATTGATACAAAAACGACAGAATATCATTGAATCGGTACGACTAGAAGCAAAAAATAAATACCAAGAAATTGAAAAACTTCTCTCTCGAGCAGAGTCGGCATTGTCTTGGAGTAAGCATTCATCCTCAACTAACGACGATCTAGTTAATATAGACAAAGAATTAAATAGTATAAAAAGTGAAATTGCAGCAATCGAAATCCCTGAACCCCAGCTAAAGCCCACCTCTAATCCGGAAATAATAGAGGGCCAGTCAGTATATATAAAAACACTCAAATTAAGCGGTAAAGTGCAACGTTTAACCAGTGGAAATCGTGAGGCGGAGATAAAAGTAGGTACGATCCGCATGAATGTGAAGGTGTCAGATTTGACAATCTCAGAAGAAGATACTACTGAGATAATCTCTGGAAATCTCAACGAAAACTTAAAAAGAAAACCCAGCATAAAGATTCCTGTGACGCAATTAGACATAAGGGGAATGAGAGCCGAAGCTGCACTCGACAAAGTTGAGGCGTTTCTTGATTCCTCCATTAGAGACGGTCTTAGTAAAGTTAGGATAATTCACGGAAAAGGGACAGGAGCTTTAAGGCAAGCTGTACGTGAAAATCTGAGTGGCCACCCCCTTGTAAACGAATTTGGGACAGAACCAGACCCATCAGGCGGAGATGGTGCTACCTTTGTTCTACTGAATTAATCATCAGCAACTGACATATTATTTTTTGACTCTAAATCCGATTGTTTGGTCACCAACATAAGCAAGCATGGCAACACCAATAAAGAGGACATCAATGCAAAAAATATCATCATAGCCGTTAATCTACCGTAGGACGCAAACATCGGCATGGGAGCAAACCCCATGATAGCAAAACCCACTACACTGGATGCAGCTGATGCAACCAATGCTACTCCAGTACCTCTGGCAGCACTTGCTATAGCGGATATCTTTGTCGTATTTTTCCTCAATTCCTCTCGAAATCTCTGTGTCATATGTATCGAGTAATCTATGCCAACACCAATTGATATAGCTCCGATCATAGCTGTAACAAAATTCAAAGCAAAGCCAGCCAAATACATAATTCCATATAGCCAAGTCACTACCAACAAAATAGGTATTACAGTCACTATGGCAAATCGTATGGACCTCATTGCGAATATTAACAATAGAGTGGCAGCCACAAATGCTATTGGAAGAGAGGTATATAGAGTCCTAGTGGATGCAGTTAGTTGCTCTTCCCGTGTAAATGGTGAACCGGTAAGTCCAGTTTTTTCAATAGTCGGTTGAGTCTGAAGATCAAGGAGCAACGGTTTTACAGAATCTCCTGCCACAGTCACAGCAGACTGATTTCTAGTACCCGGTATTTGGAAAGAAATCGTGGTCAAATACCCCATATTTTTTTCGCTATCCTTTGGATAATAAATAGCACCTGCTACCTGATCAGGCTTTAATAAAATATTTCCATCATCTGACAAAACACCGTGATCTAGAGCAAACTCATAAACCGCGACCATCTGAGATCTAGTATCTGGTATGCCATCCTCATCAAAATCTTCGATCATAAAACCGGTCTGATTAGTAACCGCCTTAAGCATCGCAGAACTTTCCATAATTAATCTTGTAGTATTAACAACATCAAACCCTATAGTAATATCACCACTGGGACTTTCTGCCACAGCATCTATGTCTCTCAATTTCTCTATAAATTCGGAGATAGCTCTTACCGATTCTGGGTCCATAAGGTCGCCTCTTATATAAGCAACCCCCGGCTCACCCCCTTTATCCGCTAGGTGTTCGGAAAGTTTATCAAGTCCTATAACAAAGTCAGAATCAGAGTCGAAGAAATCTTTTACGTCAAAAGTCGGTTCCAGTTTAAAAGCAAAGTACACGGAGACCAAAGTTAATAATGCAGTAAACAAAAGGATAACTTTCGAATTTAACGCTGCTAATACGACTGTACTTTGCACGATTGAGGCAAATCGGATAGGTTCGCGAACCCTTGAATTGGCAGAAAAGTCGTTAATCAAAGGCAATCTATTAATTTTCTTATCGGCCACAAGTAAAAAAACCAACGGCACTAACAAAAATACAACTGCCGATGCCCCAAGTAGAATTGCTCCATATACTTTACTTACTGCAAGCATCATTATCACTGAAGCGCCAGATGCACTCGCGACACCTATAACTCCCATGATCCTTAATATTCGCTGCAAAACCAACCTTGAAACTGGTTTTCTAATCTCAATTAATTCATCCACCTTCATCAGAGCAAGAGGAGCAACTATACCGAGTATAACGAAAGAAGAAAAAACAGCTATAGCGGCCGCACTTCCAAAATGTATAACAGCTTCAATGTTTGAGGATAGATTGGATAAAAATGCGATGCTATCACTCAAAGTTGCCAATACCAATGCCCCAAGAACACCCGAAAGTCCCAATAGTAAAGCTTTCGAAGGTACTAATCCATGACTGAGTTCCTCTCTATATCTATGTATGGCATGAACCACGAAGTCAACCCCAAGAGATATCATTCCTATCGGGACTACAAGGTCTATAACAAGCCCGCTTTTCAAGCCAATCAATGCTGAAATCCCTTTTAGCCATATCATCAACATTCCCAGTCCAATGCCAGAAATAGCTGTTACCCAATAGGACCTGAAGCTGACACCAATGACCAAGAGTGCTCCAATCGCAGTAAAAGTTATAAAAATTCCAGCAGCTTTACCTTCATCTTCAGACTCAAGATTGGCATCAATTGCGACTCCCCATACGTCAAAGTTATTTCCTTTTCCCAACATGACTGACCGTACTTTTCTATTTAGACGCTCCTTATTAAGTACATCTGGACCACCTCCCAAACCAATTTCTAATCCTGAGCCTCCAAGCTTTTCGTTATCAGCCAAAAGATGAAAAAACATGGCTGGAGAAACCCAATAATCAATTTCAATTCCTCTTACAATTTTTCTTTCTGAGCTAGCTTTTGTTGAGAGTAAATCCAAAATCCCATCAGAATTTGGATCCGAAATTAAAGAATAGAAAACGAATTTAATGTCTTCATCAGAAGCTTCTAATAAATCCATGCCCAAACTATTAAGTCCAAGTTCTATTGAATCTATCAATGAATTTATACCCACTACATCAGCGGATAAAGAAGGGTCATAATATGTGAAAAGATATGGTTGCTTAACAAGAGTGCCAGAGCTCAACTCACCTCTTGAATCAAGGTCTAGAAGTCTATCTTTGTTTTGCTTAAACTCCAATAAAACATTACGTGTTAAAACATCGTTGCTTGAAGATTCCAAAACATAGGTGGCGAAATGGACAGGAGTGGGGAATTTTTCGTCGATATCGGATTGCATATCATAGACTTCACCAGGAGGATTTGGAGAAGCTTGTTCATCAGGAGCCATATAAATGAACGGAATAACAAAAGCTAGTGTAGTGAGTAACATTGTGGAAATGATGAAATTAGCTCTTTTCGAAAGAAAAGAAATCACTATGAAATTCCAGCTACTTGTAGTCAAACCAGGGTTCCTAGTTCCATATATGTAGAATAACTAAAAAAGGCGCACCTTAGAATCGTCCCATATTTTGAAAAATAACGTAACTGCCAACAGGAGATTTATTTGAAATTAATTTTTATGGGAACGCCTAGATTTGCTATTCCAGTGCTTGAATCTATACGTCAGGACGGTCACGAAATCGCAGCCGTATATTCCAAACCAGACCGTAAGGTGGGTCGTGGCAGAAAATTATCTAGTCCTCCTGTAAAACAATATGCTCAAGATCATCAAATTCCTGTAGAACAGCCTGAAAACTTTAGAAACAATCTAACAGTTGACAAACTGTTTAGCTATAACGCTGAAGCTTTGGTGGTGGCTGCGTACGGTATTTTTCTACCAAAAAAAATTATCAACGGTCTGAACTATGGTTGCTTGAACATACATCCTTCTTTGCTCCCCAAACACAGAGGGGCCTCTCCAGTAGCCTCCTCTATATTGGAAGGATACTCAAAAACCGGGGTGACCGTAATGCTCCTTGACGAAGGAATGGACACAGGACCAATTCTCTGTCAGAGGGAAATCATGATTGAGGAAGCTGAAACCTGTGAAGACCTAACTCAACGTTTGTTTACTGAGGGTGGAGATCTCATTTTAGACGCTATCACGGGTCTTATGTCGGGCACACTGAAACCAATACCTCAAGATGATACTAAAGCCACCTTAACTACTCGATTTACTAAAAATGATGGCCTAATAAATTGGAATTCCACTTCGATACAGATTCTTAGATCCATCAGGGCTTATTATCCTTGGCCAGGCACTTTTACAAATTACAACAAAACCAGTTTGAAAATTGTTTCAGCAATACCTTTCAATAAACCTATCGCTCTCAGGCCAGGCGAGATCAAAATGACTGATGAAGTCTTGATAGGAACATTGGATGGTGCAATTTCTGTAAAAGAAATCCAACCCAATGGAAAAAACATATTAACAGCAGGGGATTTCAAACTGGGGTATAGATCTTTGGAGGGCTCTATCCTAGGTGAAAGAGAATTTACTAAAGGGACTTAAGGTTCGACACTAGTTTATACTTAGACATGCCCACAAACACTTTAGGAACCATAAAACTGATACAAAAAGTGTAACTATGACTGATTCTATAGGCCAAGCAACTTATACAATAAACAGTGAATCATTGAGCAATATGGCTCTAGCTCTAGAAGGGTTACCGGATGAACTGTCCGGTTTTTCTCTTCTCAGGGAAAGCACACTAGATAACAAAACCATGGCCTCTCATGGCTTTCCAGGAAATAGTGAAAACAGCTACCGAGAAGCTGGTAGAGTAACAGGTTATTTAAGAGAATTTGCTTCTACGTCTGCTATACCTCGAAAGGAGGATGGCTCTGACATTGTAGCCGCAACAGTTGTACATCTATTTGAAGATGAAGAACGTGCAGAATCTTGGATGAAAAATGTTTTCGTAAAACAGTTTAAGGATAATGTTGGTAATGAAGTGGGTGAAAACCAGAGTTTGGTCGCGGTAGAGGAATTAGAGGTAGACGATTTCTATGACAAAGCTATAGGAATCAGAGCAGTTCAAGATGGTGAGGATGGCATACTTTCCACTACAGTTATTGATTTTAGAATTGGAAGACTTTTGGGTGTGTCTTTCATCGTTACTGTCGGAGACCACGGACGAACTGAGTTAACCACAATGCTAGGCTTGGAACTTGAAAGACACATAGTTAGAACACTTCTTACTACTGATTGACCTAACGCATAAACCTGTCCGGCAATTCACTTCCAGTCATGTCCCAAAGGCAAATCCACATCTGTTTTGATAATTTCTATATCTCTAACGATTACATTCGTCGTGCCATCCCAACGAGATATCTCTCCATGAGCTATAAATAATGGCTCACGAAGTTTTTGCTTAAAAACATTGAATGTCTGTGGCCATAAAATCAATTGTACATCTGAGGATTCATCTTCAATAGTTATAAATACCGTCCCGTTTCTACCTTGTGGATGCTGTCTAGCTATAGCCCATCCCGCAACAGATACTTTATGTCCATCCGGTAAAGAATAAACTGAAGATGTCCGAAGTACATCGTTGGGAAGTGAATCTCGAAAAAATTGCATGATGTGTCCATTAGGGTACATACCTAACATTTCATATTCACCCATCATTTTCTGGAAATCTGTAAAATCTGAAAGATCAGGAATGCTGTCTTCCATTTCCATGGGTAACGGTCGCTGTAATTTCAACGGAATCGGATAAATACCTGACTCCCATAAAGCAACTCGACGGTTAGGAGATAAAGAATCAAATGCTCCAGACATAACTAAAGAGTCCAAAGCATCTGTGGTTAAAGTTAACCTGCGAACAAAATCTCCAACTGAAACAAATAGACCGTACTTATCACGTTCTTCAACAATGCTTTGAGCCAATTTATCGCCCACGTTTTTCACGGAATTTATTCCTAGAAGCAATGAGTTTTCTCTGATAATACAATCAGATTCGCTCATATTGATACACGGATTACAGAATTTTATATTAAACCTACGTGCATCCTGTTTAATAGCTTCAATTGGATAAAATCCCATAGGTTGATTATTCATAAGTGACACAAAAAATTCCAAAGGATAATGCCTTTTTATCCAAGCAGCCTGGTAAGCAGAAACCGCGAAAGCATGAGAATGTGATTCCGGAAACATATATTGACCATTTATTTTCGAAAATATTTTGCGGGCTATATCTTGATTAACTCCACGTTGAATTGCTCCGTCCCTAAAACGATCCCAATATGCTGAAATTATTCCTTGGTTGTTACGTTTAGAAAAAGCCCTACGCATTTCATCTGCATCAGCCTGAGTCATACCTGATACATCAGATATAAGTTGAACAACCTGCTCCTGCCAAATTATGATCCCGTACCCACGTTCTAGAGATCTTCTTTCTAACTCATGGTCATATTCCCATTCAGCATCATAACGATAGCGTTGTACAAAACTTGACACAGAGCTGCCCTGAACTCCGACACCCGGTCTTATTAGAGCAACTTGATAAGCAAGATCACGTATATTACGTGACATCAACCTTTGGGCCATCTTCAACTGAGCAGGCGATTGAAGTAAAAAAACTCCCCGTGCCTGACCTTGATTGATCATGTCATATACTTCAGCATCGTCAGGAGGTATATGACCAAGATCTATAAATTTACCAGTTTGATCTAATATTAATGCAACTGCTTCATCTAATTGATCTAGAACTGGGAGAGAAAGTATATCTATTTTTGCGAACCCAGCACTGGATACACTGTCCTTATCCCAATCCATGATATGACGTCCTGATATTGCTCCCTCACGACACGGTACCATATCAGGTATAGGTGAAGAGCTTAGGATCATACCACCTACATGCTGTCCCAATCCTTTAGGGGCATCTTGCAATTGAGGTGCGAGATAAATTAAGTCTTTCCAAGCAGGTAAAGTTACTAAATCATCTAATTCAGGAGAAGATTTTATTTCATTAATTAAGTTCCCGACATTATGATGGTCTATGATTTGAGAAAATTTTCTCAGATCATCAGAAGGAATTCCAAGAGCTGTTCCTAAATCAGAGATTACACCTTGAGACTTATAAGTAGTTATCATGCCTGCCAGAACAGCATAATCAACTCCAAAATGTTGATGTATTCGAACAATCAACAAATCTCTTAAATATCTTGGGAAATCTAGATCAATATCTGGAAGTATACGAAGATCCTCCGGCAAAAATCTCTCTAAAGTTAAGTTATATACCAGAGGATCAACATGTGAGATACCAATTAAATAACCTGTCAACATCGCTACTGAAGATCCGCGCCCTCTACCTGGAGGATTCCATTCCATTGGGTCCTCGGAATTCACACGACCCATCTCCTGCATAATACCTCGTGCAAGTAATACTATTTCTCTATATAAAAGTATAAAACCAGCTAATTTATGTTTCTCTATTAACCTAAATTCTTCTTCTAATCTAGACTGAACTAATTCGCTAACCCCACCGTAGCGACGCTGAGCAGATTCATAGCAAAGCCTACGAAGATAAGTAATTGGTTCATAACCTTCAGGAACTGTTGGGTAAGGAAGGGAGTATCCTAAATCAGAAGATAAATTAAAAATACATCTGTCAGATATTTCTACCGTCATCCTGATAGCTTCTGGAAGCTCGGCAAATAATGACTTCATCTGTTCGTCAGATTTGAGATAAAACTCGTTGTTATATTTCAGATCATGAATAACATCATCTATAGTCCCATTACGTTTTATCGCCACCAACGCATTTTGAAGTTTATGACGCTCTGGAACATGATAATGAACGTTATTTGTTGCGACGACAGAAAGGTTCAACTCATCCGCGAGAGAAACTAGATGACGTATACGTTTAGTATCACCATGTAACAAATTGTGGTTTAGTTCAACAAAAACTGAATCATGTCCAACCCAATCAACATAACGTCCTAAAATAATCTTTGCTTCATCTAACCTACCCTGTAACACTAGACTTGGTATTTTTCCTAGTCTGCAACCTGTTAATAAAATCACACCTTCAGAATGTTCATCAATCTGCTCGGGATCTAATCTCGGAGATTTACGATCAACTCTATTAGCCAACGTAAATAGTCTGGATATATTTGCATATCCTTTCTTATTTTCGGCCAACAAGACGATATGGGATCCATCAAGTAAAGTGATTTCACCACCTGTAATAGGTTTTATACCCAAACTGTTAGCTTGATTTGAGAATTCCAGTGATCCACACATATTATGATCTGTTAAAGCCATAGCAGAGTAATTTAATTCATACGCTTGAGAAAGTAATTCATGGATATGCGAGGCACCTTCTCCAAACGAGTAAAAGCTATGTGCGTGAAGTTCAACGTAGTGATATTTATCACTCATTTCGTCCATCCAATCATTAGTAGTTCTGCTGATACCAAGGAATATTGACAGAGTTATTAACTTCCTCATCACATGATCGAGCATAAGAATTTTGGGAAATATCTTTAAACACGGTGATCTGTCCAATCCCATCAGGCTTAACAACGTAGTAAATACGTTGAATAGGATTTGGCATCCACCAAAGATCTATTTTCCACATATCTAATGTACGAACCTTAACTGGTGATTTCCTCCTTCCAAAAAAAGATATCTCTATAGGATTTCCCTTCACTTCTTTCACTTTTATTTTTTTGGGAACATTTAAGTTACGTACTGAATCACCAGATTGTGGATCAAGAGAAATCTGTAAAGATCGCATCTCAGGTAATGGATGATCTGAGTCCAAATCTACAACTCGATAAAGAGACTTCATGACATCTGATTTCACATGAAATCTCACGTTATTAGTCATGAAAGATCCAGAAGGGTTATTCGAAAAATCAGAAAATGCATTTGACTGTACTCCATGATCACCTATCAATTTATCAACAGTTAAAGCAACATCCTCGATAGGCCCCGGCAAATCAACGTTTGAAAGAATATGACGAACAGAAGAAGAAGCTTGAGGCGCATTACCTGCTGGCTCTTTAAAAACAATGGAGCGACTCCAGGAAGGAGAATTGAAAATGGTACATCTCAGAGTTAATTTAACAATATATTTTCCTTTAATTTCCGATCGCGTATATGTTCTTCTAATGAGTGAGTCGACCGCAGAAAATAAAACTTCTCTCGAGATAGATGGGAACGGAAGAGAGATAAACTCAGTTAATTCAAGGTTTTTTTTGTCAGCCACGATAGGATCTAAATCAATACCTTGTGATAAATCCCATGCTTTACGGCCCATCTGTCCAAATCTAGCTTGAATACTTCCAAGCTTTTGAAGAGATAAATCACCTATAGTATGAATTGAGAGTCTATGTAATCCTCTTATAGTCTCCCAATTTACAGGAAGTATATCTACGGAAAACGGTCTCAAAAACCTAGATACACTTTTTGAATCTCCCCCAACTTTGGTAGCTCTACCTTGACGACTAGAAATCGCCGCCACATAAGAGAAAAATTTACTACGCGATATGCCCACTCTGGGATTAAGAAATTCAGGAACAGACCTCAATATACGAGAAATTATCTCGGTTTCATCAGCATAAACATTTTTTAATCCTTTAATATCAACATAAGCTACACCTAAATCGTCTTGTTGTATCTTAGGCGCGATTTTAGACACATCAGCCATTATCCTTGCAAAAATCTTTCCGTAAATTTCAGTGTCAGCCCGTAACACAATTGAATTAGGCGAAATAGATACCGCCTTAGAGAGAGGCATTCCGGCACGAACACCTTTAATTTGATGAGAAGTATCAAAAACTACAGAATTTGCTGATCTAGTTCGACGAAATTGTAATTTATTTGATGAATCATACTTGTAAAGAATAATTTGTTTATCGACTAAATCAGGAGATCTATGAATTTCATATTTGACACCTAAATGCGTTATCAATAAACATGCGATTTTCATGTCTTTTACCAATATACAAAAACCCACTTGTTACAAATCATCTAATTGCTTAGCTGATTATAATAGAACATAAGTTCTAAAAACAAGTTCCAAATATGTTGGAGAAAATTTATCTCATTCTAGAAAATCTAATCTTCCCAATTCTTTGGCAATAGTTGTATTTGACGCTCTGTTTTGTAAACACGCATACCGCGAGATAAATAATTTGAAAGAGCATTAGGATGATCTAAACTGCAGGTATGTAGCCATACTCTCAAGGCACCCAGCTCAAATGCATTCTCAAGGGCTCTAACTAGCATATAACCTCCTAGCCCTTTACCTAAAAATTTTGGCATTAATCCAAAATATGAAACTTCAATATCTCCTTGATCATGAGATTCAAGTTCATAATATCCTGCAGGAGATGACTGATATTCCATGAGATAAAAGTTCACGTCTGGTTGAGACAACCTGTCATACCATTGAGCAAGTTCCCAATAGTATCGATCTGCCCAGTTCCATTTTCTACCAACGGTACGATACAAACATCTCAAAAAATCAGGCTCTGGGTCTTCCAACTTAACAATCTCAACCGGAAAATCGACGTGATGTTTATAAACGATTTCACGACTGTCAGATATCTGAAGATAATTAACGGTCACTGGATGTTCAATGAATTCCATTACCATGATCTAATAAATTATGATTGCTTCAATCAGCCGACCTTGTATCTATTCAAAAACTCCATATTAAGCTCAAATCCAATACCTGGTCTATCCGGAACAGTAACAAACCCATCACTATCAGGAAGCATCCTCGGAAGAAACATTTCCGCACGGATCGGATCAACTGCAACTGGATAATATTCCAAAAATTCCCCATGTGGTATTGCTGCAGCAAGAGGTAGTTGAAGCTCCTGGCAACCATGAGGAGCAATAGAAACTCCTCTTTCCAAAGCAAGATCTGTAACATCCTTGGCAACGTCATATCCAGGACAAATAGTCACGTCAACATTCAAAATATCGGCCCCATTATGATCAAGCAATGTTTCAAAATGAGCTAAATGATATCCATTCTCACCAGTTGCAATCTTTACATTTGAAACATCTCGGAGCTTACCGTGTTCCTTGTATCTATGTATTGGCATTGGTTCCTCAAACCAGTAAACATCAAACTTATCAAGCTCCTCTGCAAAGGTGAGTGAATCCTCTAAATTAAGAGCACAATTAGCATCTGCCATAAGAACGACCGAATCTCCTACAGCTTCACGTGCAGCTTCTACCCTTTTAATGTCTCCTACAATTCCTACATTCGGATCACCAATCTTTATTTTCACTGCTCCAGCATGCATCTCATCGACGTTGAATTTAACTTCTTCTTGTAGTTCTTTTATACCTTTATTTTCAGCGTAATATCCCCCAGCAATATAAGTCCTAATCCTACTCTGTGAACCACCTAAAAGCTGGTGAATAGATTTACCAAGTGCCTTTCCCTTAATATCCCAGCATGCAATATTTATCGCAGCTAAAACCTGGGTGTTAACACCTCCAGGGCCTAGTATTTTTATATGCTTTTCGCCAAGATCATCCACGATACCTCGAGTATCCATAGGATCTCTTCCTATCAAAAGTTCCCTGAAATACTCGACAAAAGGCGGGAATATATTCAATGGTCTCTCTGCAGCCGTACCACCATTCCAACCATAACCTTCTATCCCCTCATCTGTCTTAACGGTGACCTTATGTAACCTACCAGGACCATAAAAGTGACCACCATTCCATATTCCTGGACGTTCCCACTCAAAAACCTCACTAATTACGTCCGTGATTTTCATAAATATATGCTCCTAATGTTTTTTAAAAATTATCGAATGAATATCTTAAGCTATCACGAGAATTCAAGCCTTTTCGTCTTTATGTAAGACTCTCCACCAAATACAATGATACCTGCCACAACAAATGCCAATCCTATGAGAAGTCCAATTCCTGCTTCCTCACCTAATATAACCCAAGAAAGCATCACCCCAGCCGGAGGATTAACAAAGGAAAAGAACGTTATTGTTGACGGCAGGTATCTTTTCATCAACCAGGCATTAGAAATGAATCCAAATCCCGCTATAACTAAACCCTGATATAAAAGACCCTGCCAAAATCTTATTTCTAAAGTATAAGTTGGAGACTCAAAGAAGTAACTAGACACAAAAAACGTCGCAATACCAAAAAGAAGCTGGTAAAACATGATTTTAGCCTCTGAAATTTTCTGGGCGAAATTTGACATAAGAACTAATCTAGACCCCAACAGGACTGCAGAAATCAAACTTAATATGTCTCCTCTGACAGTGGCTCCTTCACTGTTAATACCTATGATTGCAGAGTCCAGCAATACAATTGAAAGAACACCGGAATACGACAAAACCATGGCCAGGATTCTCCATCGGCTGAGTGCATCTCCAGGCACAACAAAATGTGCTATTACGGCAGCCCAAATAGGATAAGTTGCATTCAAGGCAGTTGCATGTCCAGCCGTCGTAAAATCCTGGCCATAATTCATGAAAACTATTTGAGCGCAGAAAAGAAGTCCGATTATGAAAATAGGTCTAATTTCCCTCATAGACACGGAAAAAGAATCTCTTCTCAAAGACATGAAGGAAAAAGTAACCAGAATCCCTAAGGCAAATCTCATCCATGCAACTTGTAATGGTCCTGAATAATCAAGAGTAGTTTTAATACTTACATGATTTCCACCCCACAAAAAAGACAGAAATACCTGAAATAAACTTGGAAAAACCCCAGCAGGACGCCTAGCATCCAAATCTTTATTGACCTGATTATTCAACAACTAGAGATCACCTGCCATCTCGAATTAATTATTTTAGAACTCCAACACTTCAAGTAGTAATAAGGCCTTCATAGGTTATTGCACAAAGCATAATGTTACTCCTTCAACAAGAAATGTGATTTACGGATCTCATGATAATCAGTCAGTCTCATGTTATTCTCTTACGGTAAATATGGCACAACCAAGAGAAATAATATTATCTGTAGTAGACCAGTCACCAATTAGACGTGACGGTACTCCAACTGAGGCTCTCAATGAGTCTGTAGGTTTAGCTGTACATGCTGAAAAGGCAGGATACTCTAGATACTGGGTATCTGAGCATCACAATTCGAGCTCATTTTCAGGTACAAGCCCAGAAATATTGATAGGTCAAATTGCAGCTAACACTAAAACTATACGAGTTGGTAGTGGTGGTGTGATGTTGAGCCATTACTCAGCACTGAAAGTTGCCGAGCAATTCAGCATGCTGGATTCTTTCTATCCTGGACGAATTGATCTAGGAATAGGTAGAGCCCCCGGAAGCGACCGCAGAACTGCAGCCGCCTTAACATACCCGAGACCAACGATGGATGTACAAAGTGACTTTGCACAAATGGTCAAAGACCTATCACAGTTTTTAGATGAGGGAATTGACGATACGAATCCTCTACACGGAATCGTAGCCCATCCAGGAGGGAAAAAAGAATCTTCTCCAGAAATATGGCTTCTCGGTTCGAGTGACTACAGTGCAAGATTAGCAGCGGAGTTAGGACTTCCTTTTAGCTTCGCTGATTTCTTTGGAAATACATCTGAATATGGCCCCCAGGTTGCAGAAATATATAGGAGAAATTTCAGACCATCTCAATACATATCAGAACCACAATTAAATGTAACTCTGCAGGTCATATGTGCAGATACAGAAGAAAAAGCAAAGTTCGTGGGCTCATCACGAAGTCTAAACAAGGTCCTATCCCGACTTGGACTATCCACTAAAGGATTGATACCTCCAGAAGAGGCAAATGACTGGCCACTAGAAGAACATGCAAGGGCATATATTGAGCATGAAACCAAAAGTTACATTGAAGGAGACCCATCCCAAGTCCGAGATGGAATATTTAATGCATCAGAAAGGTATGAAACATCAGATATAGGGATAGTTTCCAACTGCTACTATTTTGAAGACCGCAAAAAATCTTATTCCCTGGTTGCTGAATGCTTGATTGGAGTTTCTTCTACAAACAAAACAACCTATGTTGGAGACTAATAAATAAAGGTCCTAACAGCCTAAGCATAATCCATAGGATGTCTAGGCTTGGTAGCCATCAAGAAACATATTCCTCCAACAGCCGCCAGTAACCCCAGTACACCAAACGCCACTGTATAACTTCCTGTATTATCTCTCATAAGTCCCGCAAAGATTGGACCGATCAAAAGAAGTACATTCATCGGGACTTGAGATACCCCCATAATTTTTCCATAGTTTTTCCTTCCAAAATAGTCGCCTCTTATTGACGATGAAATTGGATTCCTTCCTCCAAAGCCGATCCCAAATAAAACCGCGAACCCATACGCTGTCGTCAATGTTGGAGCACCAAACGTCAGGACAAATACACCAGCCGCCTGACACATTGTAAAAATCATCAGAGCTACATTCTTAGCTATACGATCCCCAACATAACCTCCAATGAGTTGGAATACCATAGAAACGGCAGTATAACCTGACACAACAAACGAGGCAGTCTGTAGGCTGTAGTTCATGTCTGTCATCATAGGGGCCAAATGAAGCATTAGGGCCAATAACACCATTGAGGTGCACCCATGCCCTAGACTAATAAACCAAAAAGCTTTAGTTCTAAGAGCTTGCCCAACTGTAAAATCACGATTTATTTCATTTTTCCCTTCTATGGAGTCAACCTTTACTCCTGGCTTCAAGCCCACTTCTGCATCACCATCAGGAAGTAATCCATAATCTTCGGGCCTATTTCTTAATAGCCTCGTAAGTGGAAATGCAATCCCAAATATCACTATGCCAAGTATTAATGCTGTAGCACTCCATCCCAACCTATCGGGCATGTCAGGGTCAACTAACCAGGCTAAAAGCGGTACAAAGAACAGGGACCCCAGCCTTGAGACAGAATTTGCTAGTCCCATTACAAAAGATCTTCGTCTTATAAACCAATTGTTGAGCATCGTGTTGAGAGCTAACCAACTGCCCAGTCCCTGACCAAGAGCAATAACAAGATAGGCTAAATAAAAAACAAAAATATGATTGGTGAAACTAAATATGACCCACCCAAACCCCATTACAAGCATCCCAACCAACACCATTCTACGAGTTCCATATTTATCTATTAAATAACCCTCTAAAGGGCCTAATATTCCACCCTCAATACGGGTAAAAGAAAGTGCGAGAGATAGCTGAGTTCTATTCCATCCAAATGCCCTTTCCATTGCCACAGCCCAAATCCCCATTGCATGAAACAAGGGAGTGGTGGCTACTAACATGACGAAACCAAAAACTGGTACTAGATACCACCCATAATAGGTTTTTTTTAGCCTACCTATCAGAGATGGATGTTCAGATTTGTTATTTGCAACACTCAACGAGAAAAATCCAATACGATACAACTATATGATATTTTCAAAGGCCATAATATGTACGTTGCTTAACAAGCAAACAAATGACTTATAATGCAGGAATATACATTCACAAATACTAATGCATAGTTAATGAAGGAGTCTATAGAATTTCATACAGTCATATATTGATATATTTATACAATCACCTCTAACGTAAATATCAAGTAATGTATGTTTATTATCCACATCCTAAGACCATAACTGGAGGAATCCGTTGGAAAACAAGCCCAATATAATACTCATACTAGCTGATGACATGGGGTATTCTGATCTGGGGTGTTACGGTTCGGAAATACGGACTCCAAATATTGATTCCCTAGCTGAAGACGGAATTATATTTTCCCAAATGTATAACTCTGCAAGGTGCTGTCCATCTCGAGCTGCCTTATTGACTGGTCTAAATCCGCATCAGGCTGGTATAGGACATATGGTCTCTACTTTCGGGATTCAATCGCCACTACATACTGGCCCATATCAAGGTTATCTAAACAAAAATTGTGCAACTATTGCAGAAGTTCTGAGAATTAGTGGCTATTCTACTTACATGTCAGGCAAGTGGCATGTGGGTGGTGGATACGACCTGATAAACGAAAAATCGTGGTCCGCAGGCGCGGAAGGTAACCCAATTCCTACACAACGCGGGTTCGATGAGTTTTTTGGTATCGTCGCCGGAGCTGCAAATTATTTTCATCCCCGCACCCTAATGAAAAACGATACTTTCATAGACATTACTGAAGATTCTTTTTATCTAACGGATGCCATTAGTGACCAAGCCGTATCAATGATCGATAATGCCTCACAAAAAGATAACCCATTTTTCATGCATATTGCTTACACAGCACCCCACTGGCCTCTCCACGCGTTAGGAGAAGACATAGCTAAATATGAGGGGACCTACAAGCAGGGATGGGACATTCTCAGAGCTAACAGACATGAGGAACTAAAAGGTAAAAAAATATTAGATACCCAATGGGACATATCTCCTCGAAATTCTTCTTCGCAAGCATGGAAAACATCGACAGACAAAACTTGGGAAGATCTCCGTATGGCAGTGTATGCAGCCATGATAGACAGAATGGACCAGGGCATTGGCAAAATCCTCGAGAAACTTAGGAAATTAAACATAGAAGATAATACGATTCTGATGTTCCTTTCAGACAACGGAGGCTGTGCTGAATTTCTAGCCGAAGATTCAAACAGACCGTCGCCTTCGCAATACAGTTCTCCGACACGAGATGGTCGCTCCATTAATGTAGGTAACAGAAAAGACTTGCGTCCTGGACCCGATGATACTTTCATGAGCTACGATTTATCCTGGGCGAATGCCAGTAACTCCCCATTCCGTCTATTCAAAAGATGGACTCATGAAGGCGGAATTTCAACCCCATTCATTATCAGTTGGCCAAATAAAATAAAACGAGCTCAAATAACACATTCACCAACACACATAATAGATATTGCAACAACCATTTATGAAATCACCGGTGCAAACTATCCTGATGAAATGTACGGCCAGGAAATCAAACCCCTAGAGGGAGAAAGTTTTTATGGAGTAATTGAGAATGAAAAGTGGCACCGTAAATCTCCAATATTCTGGGAACATGAAGGTAGTCGAGCAGTCCGTGAAGGAGAGTGGAAACTCGTCTGCGAGGTAGGATCGAATTGGGAAATATATAATATGTCCGAAGACAGAACAGAGTTAACTAACCTTTTAAATGAAGAAGTGGATAGGGTGCACAGGATGAAGGCTCAGTATCGTAAATGGTCAGATAGATGCGAGGTACTCGAGTGGCCGGTTCATCAATCTAAATGGAACCCCAAAATGATTTCCACACATGCTCATAGTTCAGGATAATTTCCATTATTCCTGTCGTCTTATGGTGGGAGAGCCAACCAAAAAATAGCATGAAAGTAAGAACCCCAGAATGCCCATTGCAAACAGTGCCCACCTTGGGGATGTCATGTCAGCGAACCATCCAACCAATAGACTGAAAAAAACAACCATACCCATCACTACCCTATATACGCTCATTACCCGTACTCTATATTCATCATCAACCAGAGTCTGAGTCATAACGCCATTTGTAGTTCTATAGGCTGTCTGTGTCGCTCCGAATAGAGCCAATATAAGGAACGCTGACGGAATCAAAGTTGATTGACTAAGTGAAAAAGTAAGTATTGAACTAAGAATTGCGGCAATCACACAAAACATTCCTCTCATTCGAGGAAATCCAAATGCCGACAACATGAAAACCATAACAAACCCACCCGCCCCATTTACCGCCATCAAATAACCCCCATAATCGACACCTTGTCCCAAAACGCCCACCGTGTACATAGGCAATAAAAAAATCACCGGATGGCAAATAATGTTTGGGGTTGCCGAAAGTATCATCAATAGCGATAAAGATCTCTGTTTATTCCATAAGTACCTGAACCCATCGATTATGTCTGAAAATACACCCCCCACACCAGATACAGGAGAAGCCGTTCTTATACCAACGTAGTAAGGAGTCTTCATTGGAAGTAAAGAGATAACCACTCCGAGATATAAAGCAGCTTCAATCAAAAAATTCCAAAAGAATCCAAATGACGCAACGATCAATCCTCCGATAAAAGGACCAATCATTCTAGTGCCCGGTATCGTAATAACACTAGTAGCGTACGCATTACTTATAGCATGTTGAGGTACAGAATTGGCTATCAATGCTTGTCGCACAGGCATCTTAACAGACTCACAAGACCCCGCTATCAGGGCATAAGTGTAAGCATGCCATATCTCAGCTAAGTCCAATTTAATCAGAAGTGCAAATAGGGAAGCCATAAATATCATGAAGACTTCAATTGTCATCAGTAGCTTGCGCCTATCCAATCTGTCTCCAAGAACGCCACCCCAGGGACCAATCAAAATTCCAGGTAAAGCAACAACTCCACCTATGCCCATAACAAGCAAAGTGGAATTAGTTGAAGACTGCGATAAATGACGTACGAACCAACCTAAAGTCAGCAACTGTAACCACATCGCAGTATTGCCACAAAAATTTGCAGTCCACAGAAAGCGATAATCCCGATATCGACGCCAAGAATCTAACGTTTGAATTCTAGGTATAAAAGACAAAAGAGCTATCTATTAGATCTTTTGGAGTTTAGCAATTTATTTTGATGCGCCTTAGAAAAAATCTTATTCAACAGTTGCAGTGTATTCTTTCTTTAACAGGTCCCAATCAATCTCATACCCCAACCCAGGTTTGGTGGGAGCATGAACAAAACCTCCATCAAAAACAATATCTTCTACTAACCCATACATGTTTGCTCCTGTACAGGGAAAGAACTCAAAAAATTCACAATTAGGCACAGCCATTGTGACATGAAGATTTGCAACATTATTGAGTGAGTTACCACCATGGTGTATCTCACACTTCATGTTAAATCCCTCAGCTAGATGAGATAGTCGTATCATGGGAGTAATACCACCAGTAACAGCAACATCCCCTCTCAAGATATCAGTCGCATATTGAGTAATCCACGAGGTCATCCCATAATAGCGGCCAGGCGCATATTCAGTGGACATTATGGGTATATCAAGTTTCTGATGAAGTTTGATGTAATTATATATATCCTCCTCTACCAAAGGATCCTCATACCAATAGAAGTTTAGGTCTTCTATAGCCCTTCCAACGCGAAGAGCATCCTCATACTGATAAGCCCACATCGAATCAAGCATCAATTTCATTTCCCCACCAACAGCGTCACGGACAGCCTCTGAAATTTCTATGTCGTACATCGGGTCACCGTGCGGATGTATCTTGTGTGCTGTCCAGCCCATTTCTTTAAATCTAATAGCCTCTTCCGCGTATTCTTCTTTCGTCTCATGATAAGCAGTACTGGAATACACAGGAACCGTTTCTTTACATGTTCCCAGAAGCCTGTGAATGGGCTGATTTGCTATTTTCCCATTTATGTCCCATAAACAAATATCAACTGCCCCAATGACGTAAGTTGATACCGACCTGTTCATTTTCCATAAATCCCACCATATGGCCCCAATATCTTGAGGATTACGACCCATAATAATTGGCTTAATGAATTCTATTAGTCCTGGGGCAAAGTGATCGGCCCCAACACGGGAAGAACCAAGAAAAGCGTTGCCACTTATTCCTTCGTCAGTCTCAACAGTTACCACTCCGAGTTGGCGTGTTTTACCGAAACTGGTACCAACCCCGGTCTTCCATGGTTCAGAATCCCAGTTAAACATATCTACTTTCACGTTAGTAATTTTCACTATTAAGTCCTTCTGTGATATCTATATCAACCACAAATTCCCTTATTTACAAATCCCGGGTAGCTTCTTCCAGAAACCTGTAGCATCCTCAAATGCTTTTGCCAATTGTAATACACCCATTTCATCACGGTACCTACCCACGATTTGTAAGCCAACTGGCAAACCTTCATCTGTAAATCCACACGGAACGGAAATTGCCGGATGTCCGGTTGCAGTTATGTAATAACAAGACTTCATCCAGGCTATGAAGTTCTCCATTGGGACTCCATTTATATCCTCAACCCACCTTTGGTTAACATCAAACGGAGGTCTCTGACTTACTGGGCACAATAGAAATTCGTACTTTTCCATAAAGCTATGCATTCTTTGAAAAAGTTCCATTCTTTTGCTTTCAGCCCAACCCACTTGAGGCCCCGTCAAATTTACTCCTTGCTCAATGTCCCAGATCATAGTGTCTTTGAGATCCTTTCTATTATTCTTAAGGAGTTCCCCCTGATTAATTTCTCGTCCCCAGCCTCTCCATATTAAAAATAGTTCGTTAGCATCTGTGAAATCCGGTTCATCATCGTATAGATTACATCCAATTGCCTCGAAGACATGTTTCTGAGATTGAAGCACCGTGGTCGTCCTTGAATCAACTGGAAGTCCACCCAAGTCTTCGCTCCAGGCAATAGATACCCCCTGGAAATCTCTATCTAGGGATCCTAGAAATTTTCTACCTGGCTCCGAGATAGAAATAGGCACCCTGGGATCAGGACCAGAAATCGCCGAGAGTAAAAGGGCACAATCACTTACATTTCTAGCCATAGGGCCCTGCACAGAAATTGGACTCCACCCCAATTTTGAAGGAAATGTAGGCACTCTACCTGGCGATGGCCTGAATCCGACTACGTTACAAAAATTTGCCGGATTTCTAAGAGATCCGCCCGTGTCGCTACCATCGGCCAGCGGGATCATTCGAGTGGCGAGAGAAACGGCAGCGCCTCCACTGCTACCTCCGCAAGTCTTTGAAGTGTCATATGGATTCAGAGTCTCCCCAAAAACTTCATTAAAAGTTTGAGAACCAGCACCAAATTCTGGAGTGTTTGTTTTCCCTATTGTGATGGCTCCGGCCGACTGCATTCTATCCACTATCAACGCACTATAGTCAGGAACATAATCCGAATATAGCGGGGAACCAAAGGTAGTTCGCATGCCTTTGGTAGGAACAAGATCCTTGTGAGCTACCGGGATGCCATGAAGCAATCCCACATCATCTCCTCTACCAATTGCCTTATCTGCTACATCCGCTTCTTTTAGTCCCTTATCCGCATCTAGGGTGACGATTGCATTTACTTTAGGGTTTATGTCCTCTATCTGTTCGATATGTGCTTCCATAACCTCACGGCAAGAAATTTCCTTGCCACGTATCAAATGAACCATGTCTAATGCAGTTAGATTCACAATAGCTGATCTGCTTGAATAATGTGACAAATTTCTACTCCGTTCCTGAAACAGAAGATGTTGTCATATACTCCTGTTCAGCTTTTTGCCAATCAGGAATAAGTAAGTTGGCTGGATTTTCCAACAAAACAATATTCACTGCGCCACCGACACTAGCTATTATAGAAACAGCTAATGCCCAATTATAAGAACCAAACAAATCAAACACTGGGCCACCTACCCAACCTCCAACAGCCATTCCTATCCCAGCCCCAAGCATTTGGAACCCATGTGCACCACCCATTGGAGCATGCCCGAAATATTTTCTGTTCAATATCGGAAACCCTCCCGTCTCCCCTCCGTATCCAATTCCAAAACTAACTGCAAATATAAAAAACACCCCTGTGAGGTCAGGCATAAATAAAATTAGGACTGGGGCACCCTGCAGTACGTAAAAAATTGACATTACACTTCTTACACCAAAACGTTCACATAACACCGGTGTAGTTAATCTTGTTGCAATGCTAACAACAGACATAACGGTCACAATAAATGAAGCATTAACCAGAGAGAGTCCACCTTCAGTCGCCATGGGAATTATCCAAACCAATATAACCGCATGCCCGACGCACCCAAGAAAATGGATTGAGCTCATATTGTAATAAGCAGCAGTCTTCTTCATATGACCGTTAAACTCTCTAAGCAATTTTACAGGAGGTAATTTATCGCTTAAGGGAGGGTCATCATCAAGAGTTCCATATGCTGTCAAAGACATGTCACCAGGCCTGTTGCGGAATATAGAAATCATTAACAACATTAAAGAAGTTGAAATAAAACCGATGATAATAAATGACATCTTCCAGCCCACCATGTCAATGGAAAAAGCAATCAGAGGGGTTGCCAGGGCGGGACCAACACCCCACGATGCCATAATCAAACCCATTGCAAGACCTAGATTTCTTCTGAACCAGATCATTGCCGCCGGAATCAATGGAACAAGGAATATTGACTGAGCAATACCAAGCACGACACCGTATGTAACCCAGAAATGCCACAACTGCGTGACAAATGCAGTAAGCAACATACCTATAAGAAAGACAGCGGTGCCCAAGAGCATGGATTTCCTTGCACCGAATCTATCTCCAAAGTTTCCCGTTACTGGTGAGACGACGGCTGAAACGATACTACTTAAAGCGTAAGCAAATCCAAGCCCATTCTGACTCCATCCAAATTGATCCTCTAGGGGTTGTATAAAAACCCCAAAACCCATCCGTATAGATGTGCCCACAATTTGCATCCCAACTATAATAACGACAATAATCCAGGCGTAATGCCAATACAATGTCGGTTGTGCATTAGACGCTGAAGAATCCATTTTATTTGAGCTCAATTCAAGTACCTTTTATAGTTACGACTCATATATTTGTAGGTTGCGACGGCACCAAGATAATCTAATGCAATGGACAAGCCCATATTGCAGCCTGTTCCCATCTATGTGAATCCACGGAGCCTACTACGCTCTCTTGTCCTCGAGCCTCAATTCTAGAAGTTGCAGTAGCCGCGGACAGATATAAAACTATGACCGCACTCAGCGCAAAAACCAATAAGAATTGAACCGGGAAACCAAAAACACTCATTTTGACTCTCGCATAATTGCTCACCAACGTCCGAACATTATAATTCTCATTGTTTGAAAATGTCTCTATTCCTAACTGTTTTTCTCCTCAAATCCCAGATGACAAACAACTTATTGAAAGCAAATAGGCCAAAGTAGTGAAAGGATTGACAGCATTTGATACCCTTGCCGCGAAACACAAAGTCTATAAATCTTTATTTTGTGAAAATAACATTAAGGAGTGCCAGTATGAGAAAGAATTCCCTCAGAGAAAAATTAAACCAAGATAAACCCACGTTAAGCACACATGTCCATAGCGTCTGGCCCACACAAATTGAGGCCCTGGGTCACACTGGGTTATATGACTATGTAGAATTCGTAGCAGAATACGGACCCTCCGACCTTCATGACCTAGACAATATGTGCAGGGCAGCAGAATTACACAATCTAGGATCTATGTTTAAAATCGATCAAAGCCAAATGCCGTTTCTGGCCCAGAGGGGCATAGGCGCGGGCTTCGAAAGTATATTGTTTACCGATGTAAGAAGTATTGAAGAAGTGAGAGAATGCATAACTGCTGCACGTCCTGACCATCCAGATCACAAGGGCTTGTATGGAGTAGCGACCAGAAGAAATTCGTACTGGGGATATGGGGGATCACAGGAATATGTAGATGCTGTGGGAGACACTGTACTAGCCTTCATGATAGAGAAAAAAGGCGCTGTCGATAATCTAGAAGAGATTCTAGAAGAACCTGGAGTTGAAATGGTTCAATGGGGAGGAGCTGATTTTTCTATGAACGTAGGTAAACCTCGCCAGATGAAGGATCCAGAAGTGGCCGATGCAATGAAAAAAACATTCGAGTTATCAATAAAAATGGGAGTACCTCCCAGGGCTGAAATACAGTCTGCCGATGAAATGAAACAATATTTAGATTGGGGCGTACGACATTTCTCACTGGGCACCGACGTAGTCATTTTATATAACTACTGGAAAAATGAAGGAGAGAAAGTCCTAAGAGCAATGGAAGGGGAATAAATCCCTGATAAGGATTAGATAAATGGATCTCGAACTTGTCGGTAAAAAAGCAGTTATAACTGGTGGCAGTCGTGGAATAGGAAAATCTATCGCAATGTCTCTAGCAAAAGAAGGAGTGGAGGTGTCAATTTGCTCTAGATCAATAGTGACGCTCAAAAGCACAGCCAGAGAAATAGAATTAGAAACATCGCAAAAAGTTTTCTTCTCAGAAGCAGATACAACCAGCATGGAATCGGTTAATGATTTTATAGAATTTTCCGCTTCTTCTTTGGGAGGTATCGACATTCTTGTAAACAACGCCGCCGCACCCGGGGGGCTTGTAATGGGACCACTTGATACAGCTGACCCAGATGAATTGCTCTCTGACATCGATACTAAAGTGGTAGGCTACTTGAGATCTGCCAAGGCTGCTGCACCGTACATGAAATCCAAGGGTTGGGGTCGAATCATCAACATAGGTGGCCTAGCCGCCAGAAGTGGCGGGGCGATAAGTGGCATGCGAAACCTAGCTCTATCCCATTTCACAAAAACGTTGTCAAATGAACTAGGACCTTTTGGAATAACAGTAAACATAGTTCATCCGGGTGCCACTAGAACCGAAAGAACAGCACCACTAAACGAAAAACAAGCCGCCGAAAATAATTTAACGGTTGAAGAGATCGAAAAGAAATCAGCGGCTAACTTAGATATTCGTAGAATTGTGGAGTCCGATGAAATCGCCCACCTGACTACTTTTTTGGCATCGCCAAAAGCAGCCGCAATTACTGGAGAATCTATTGCCGCTGGAGGCGGAGCAGGGTCGGCAGTGTTCCAATAGCATAGAGAAAAAAAGAGGGATATAAACATGTATACAACTGATCAATTTGAAGGCATGATCGCCGAAACCACCGTGATAAGAGGTCACAATGGCGACCTGATAAATGCATATTACGCACGGCCGGCAGGTCCAGGTCCATTTCCTTCAGTTGTCCTGATACACCACCTACCGGGATGGGATGAACTCTATAGAGAATTCACCAGGCGGATTGCTCACCATGGTTACCTTGCAATCAGCCCAGACCTATACTGTCGTGAAGCTAAGGGAACACCAGAAGATGTTGCCGCAGCAGTCAGAGCCGACGGAGGAGTATCTGACGAACAAGCACTCGGAGACATTCAAGGTGCCGCAGAACATGTGCTTGCTCTTCCTACATCGAACGGTAAAGTAGCAACTTTTGGAACCTGTTCTGGTGGAAGACATGCCTTTCTAGCAGGATGTCGTTTAACGGTATTTGATGCTGTTGTTGAATGTTGGGGTGGGAATGTAATCATGAACTCCGATCAACTGACCGACAAACAACCCGTCTCACCTAATGATTACACCAAAGATTTAAATGCCCCCCTGTTGGGTCTTTTCGGAAACTTAGACCAGAGTCCAACTCCTGAACAAGTAAACCAGCATGAAAATGAACTGAAAGAGGCAGGGAAAAACATCGAATTCCATAGGTATGACGATGCCGGACATGGATTTTTCTATTACGACCGCGGAGCCTACCATCAACCTTCCGCTGTAGACGGGTGGGAAAAAATGTTCGATTTTCTGTCAAAAAATCTCAAGTAACTAGAGGCTATGTTATATGTGTACCATGATATGTGAGAAAACATCCGTTGAAGGTAGCGCTAGGGGATCCGAAGGGTGGTTCCCTTTGAAGGGTGTGAATGTCTCCTACGACCATCCAATGCATGCCCCATGGGAATATGGAATAAACCTAGATTTCGTCAACCCGGAGCGTGGCGTAGGAGCAAGAGTAGCTGTAGAACTGAGCCCCGAGTCAGCAGTACAACTCGCACAAACTATAATTGCCGCCCTTGAAAGAGGAGAAAAAGATCCCCAAATAACAGTTTCTGTTTTAAATAAGTAACCCATTAAGAAAAGACTAATTAGTCTTAACTTTTAATAGTATGTACCAGGTTCCTGTAAGGGCCAGAATCAATACCGGAATCTTGAACCAAAAAATATTATAGGGGGCAATCATAGATAGGCCCGAAAAAATCCATATGCAGGAAACAGATATAAACTTAGCTTTCAGTGGCATAGCACCCGTTTCCAAAAACCCTTTAACAAGCTTTCCAAACACTTTGTGTTCAGTCACCCAACGGTACATTCTCTCATTTGACCTTAGAAAGCATGAAGCCGCTAAAATTAAGAAAACAGTGCCTGGCAGTCCCGGTAATATATAACCGGCTATACCTAATCCCAAAAAGAAGAACCCGGCAACGTATAAAATATAAATGCGAAATCGATGAAACATTCCTGATTTATAACCTTGATTAACAGATTCAGCAACACCAAGGGAAAAAGGGTACCACGACTGCTATGAAACACGAACTACCCCTTAATATCAACGTAGATATAAACGAATATTAGGAAAATACAAATGAGACTTCAAAACAAAGTGGCAGTGATAACTGGAGGCGCGTCAGGCATGGGACGTGCAGCTGCGGAATTGTTTTCCGCAAACGGAGCAGCAGTTGTAATAGCCGGGCGGAGACTTTCAGAAGGAGAAAAAGTCGCCAGAAGTATTAGAGGGAACAATAAGAATGATTGCGTTTTCGTGCAAACAGATGTTTCGAATCCTGAACAAACTTCGGAGCTAATGGTTAAAGCAAAGGAATCATTTGGGAAAATAGATGTCTTGTTTAATAATGCAGGCATTAACAACCATCTGGATGGTGACCCACATAATGAAGAAATAGAAATTTTCGAGTCCGTGATAAACGTTAATTTAAAAGGTGCATTTCTATGCACAAAATACGCTGTTCCTTACATGATCGAAAACGGTCAAGGATCGATAATAAACAATTCTTCAGTCCTAGATAGTAGAGCTGCGAACAACTCTTCGACTTCGTATCACGTGTCAAAAGGAGGGTTAGCCATGCTAACCAAAAAATCAGCTCTGGCCTATGCCAAGTACAACATAAGAGTGAACACAATACAACCTGGGGCGATTGCTACAGAAATGTCTGGAATTAATTGGAATGACTTAACAAATGAATCTGTGATTAAGAGACGGTCAGATATTCAACCACTGCAAAAAATGGGCCATCCATATGACGTTGGATACGCTGCTCTATATTTTGCATCTGATGAGTCGGAGTTTGTTACTGGTTCTACTTTGCTTGTAGACGGGGGCATGAGTGCAGCTTACGCACCAACCCGATAAATTCATACAGCTTAGGTTTTATTAATTACACGGAATCATGGATAGCTGCAGCAAAAATTACCACTTTTTATAAATTTGATAGGACTATAATCTACCAAGTTCTCTCGAATCTTTATAGCTATTCTTAAATGTATAACTCTTATTATTTATACCCAACAGATAAAAACGGCATTATAATCCCCTGACAGTGCTACTAAAAATATCGACCTTCAGAAAAAATCTAGTTACGTGAGTTCCTCAAGAACCCCATCAGATAAGTCCCCTAAAAAAGAGGGGGTTTCTCAATCCGAGAAAATTCGACCTTGGTCGGCATTTAAGTTTCCTGGATTCAGACTTATGTGGATATCAGGCCTGTCGTCTTCAGTCACCATGCAGATGAGGAATTTAGGATTCGGCGTCTGGCTTTACCAAGAGACGGGGTCAGGTTTCATGCTTGGGTTAATCGGCATCGTTCAGCTTTTTTCGCAAATGCCAGCCACGTTATTCGGAGGCGCTTTTGCAGACTCAATGGATAGAAAAAGATTAATTGCCTCAACACAGGCATTTAGTTTTATACTGATTTTCATCGCAGCGATTCTTCTGCTAACTGATCAATTGGCTCCATGGCATATATATCTAATAGTTTTGATTCTAGGACTCACTAGTACTTTGGGGGGACCTGCGAGATCAGCCATAACAGCCAACATCGTTCCTACCACACACCTCATGCATGCCGTAACTTCCAATACAGCGACTCAGCAAATTAGTCTTATATTAAGTCCTCTTTTATTTTCAGGTGCCTATGAATTTATAGGGCTTTCAGCCGTTTTTATCATTGGAGTAATTACCGCTATACCAGCAACACTTTTACCGCTTCTGGTTAAGCCGAAATATGGAATTGAGGAGGACTATAAAACAATTCAAGCTCCGATGACAAGAAGAATATGGGAGGGGTTCCAATTTGTGAGAAATCATCCCATACTACCGGGTCTCTACACCATGGATATCGGGGTTACTGTTGTAAGTTTCTACAGGGAAATCATGCCCTTAATCGTAGATAAAATATTCAGACAGGGAGCCTGGGCAATCGGGCCTCTCGCGACCGCTAATTCAATTGGAGGCGTTGCCGGCAGTTTCATAGTCCTCTTTATGGCAAAATACAGAGCAAAAGGTATGCTTGTTTTATTCGCGACCGGAACATACTCCATACTTTTATTTGGATTCGGTTCACTTCAATTCTTACCCGAGAACCCGGTTTTGTTGTTGATTATAGGTGGAATCATCATTTCTGGGCTTGGATTGACTGACGCAGTGGGCATGACCACAAGGCAGACAACGGTACAACTCACTACACCAGACAAAATGAGGGGTAGGGCGGTCAGCTTTCATTCATTTTGTGCGATGTCAGCTAATAATATAGGCACATTCGAAGTAGGATACATGTCTTCCCGAATAGGAGCTGGTAATACAATGTTATTAGGGGGCGCCATATCAGTAGTTGTAGTGCTTTCTGTATGGAGATTTGTATCTGGTTTACGTAATTACAGGTATCCGTAAAGAGCTCAAATAATAGCTAGTTTAGGCTCCAACCTTGGGGGTGCCTGCAGGTCAATAATATTTTCCTGCTGATCCACACTCAAACCCTCATATCTTTCTGCGGCATCTAATACCATAGGTAGTAAAGACGCTTCTCCGCAACTCGGTGCTGTGTGAATGGGTTGAGACATCTGCCACCATAAGGCTTTATCGATCGATTCTTGATCTCTATGAGGATCATACCAAGTTCCCATATCAGGAACGGAATCACCCCACCCTCCTCTCGCAATCATTTTTATGGTCTGTATACCTATGTCCTTACTGTGACATATAGATATTAGTTCTTCAGCATCTCTTCTGTAATCAGTATTTGCATACATAGTGGCGTTCACAGGAAACATAACAGTATCAAAATCAAATCTTTTTATAGCTTCTATGTGAGTTTTAGCTACCGTCGGCCCATGACCGGTTATACCGAGCCATTTTGTAATACCCTGCTCCTTCATTTCAATCAATGCTTGCAATGCACCATCAGCAGCCGTAACGATATCTAAAGTTTCAAGGTCGATCACAGAATGCAACTGGAAAAGGTCAAAAGTATCTACATTCATCCTTTTCATTATGTCTTCTACGTTTTTCCATGCTTCATCTCTTGTTCTCATAGGAGTCTTAGAACCTAAGAACATTTGATTCCTGAGATCCGGCATCCAGGGAGCTACTCTCTCCATAGCATCAGAATACCCAGGCGCTATATCAATGTGATTTACACCATGATCCAAACATAATTGGATAACATTATCTGCTTTTTCTTGACTCAATTTACCCACGGAGTATGATCCGAAAGTCACTATGGTGCTATCGTGACCCGTTCTTCCAAGTCGACGTTTTTCCATGCCTAAATTCCCCTTAAGTCAATTCTCAAATATAATTTTGATTAGATTATATATATTCTCAAAATTTAACCTAGCTTTATTCACAGCTAAAGACAAATTACATAACCTGAGGTTATATCGACTAACACGGGGCATACATTTTGATAAATGACGATCATAAATTAGTTTGGCTTGGAATTTTCGCGCATCCCGACGACGAGACCTCCGCGAGTGCAGGAACCATGGTTAGATGGATAGAAGAAGGTGGAAAAGTTTACATAGTTACTGCAACTGGGGGAGAAGAGGGTAGCCTGGGTACAGGAGGGGAAGTTATAGAGAGAAAGGATCTCGCCAAGGTACGTGAATCAGAGCTCAGAAAAAATTTACTTCTCTACGGAGCTAACGCCCCTTTTTTACTTGGATACAGGGACCAAGATCTAAATAAGGAAAATATCGAAGACGTGTCTCTGAGATTACTCGAGATAATGCACATTGTTAAACCCGACATAGTGGCAACGTTTGGACCAAGCGGAATTTCAAACCATCCAGATCACATTGCAATACATAAGGCATCACTTTTAGCCCATGAATGGTACGCTGAATCTCAACTTCAATCCCAAGTCCCACTCTTGATATATCCCACTCTTCCTATTGAAGTTGCAGAACAATATGGATTGGAACTAAGTGACGATGAAAAGAAAATAGATGTAGAAGTGAATATTGAATCCAGTATGGATAAAAAAATACAAGGATTAAGAAATTATAAAAGCCAACAAGACGCTCAAGACTTCGCAGAAAGATTATCTAAAAGCGTAGATAAAAAAGAATGCTTCGCTGTCAGCCCAAAAATTAGTTCAGCATGGAAAGATTCATCACTAATATCACACCTCATTTCTCTGTAGAGAGCTCTGTCGAATTAGATTTGCCTGCAAGAAACAGAGAACTTCCCCCTAGGGCAAAAATTGCAGATGTTATGAAAAAAACTGGCCCGTAACTTTCTGACAAATCATAGCTAAGACCCGCAATTATGGGACCACTGAAAAGGGATATGGCTGTCCCGATCGAAATAACTCCCATAATCGCGCCAAAATGTTTAACACCAAAGGTATCTATTACCAACAATTGAGTTAATGCACCAAAAGCACCAAGAAAAAATCCCATCAACGGCACAACCAACCACAAGGGAACTGAGGTGCCTGCAAATACCAATAGGCTCGCAAATATGGATTGGCCATACAGATCGATAATCATCGCCGGCCTAGGACCAAATTTATCAGACATGATTCCGAATATAAATTTACCTACCATTCCGCACGTCGCAAACAAACTGACAGCTAAAGCTACAGTAGAGTCATTGATTCCGTTATTAATTAAATGAGAGGAAACCTGAGGCAGCAAGGCACTATATGTGAAGGTCCCACACATAAAAGCGACAATAATTACATAAAATTTCCTCATATGAAAAGCCTGATTTAATGTAAATCCGACAAGATCTATTTCTTGAGTAGATCCATCACTAGATAGTGAAGAAACGGGATCTCTGACCATAAAAAACGAATAAACAGAAACGACGATAGCAAATATTCCTATTGCCGCATATCCCATCTGCCAACTGTAGACTGAAATTATCAATGAAACTGCTGGTTGTACCGCTATTCCTCCAAAATTGTTTCCCATCGCAGCAATACCGAGAATTTTCCCTCTGTTTTTAGGAAACCAAAGCCCTATTAATTTCCCAGTTGGAAGTATATTGGCTCCAGCTATCGTGAATGACTGAATTATGCCCAAGATATACCAATGTGATATATGAGTCATAAAGGGTCTTGCTAAGTAACTGAGGGCAAACATGACAAGGCAAAATGTCATGATAGGCCTGGCACCATGGCGGTCAATTAAAGATCCGATTAAAGGGGAAATAAAAGAGCCTAAAGCAACCAAAGACAAGGACAATCCGATCTCGGTTCTACTCCATCCAAACGCTTCCTGAAGGGGCTCTACGAAATGCCCAAAAGAATATTGTGAACCTCCAACTGTCACCGCTGAGGCTAGGAAACATGCTATTAAAATACCCCATTTCCGGTAAGAATCTCTGTTATCCAGGTCAGTAGTAGATCCACTGAATTCATACATGAAAATTTATTACTTTCAATGCAGTCTTTCCCATGACCCATTCAAGATCATCCCTATTATTAAACGCCGGATATTCCTTCACCCCTATCAATGCATTTCTATATCCTTCCCTTCCACTAACTGGGGGATAATCACTGCCCCACATCATACGTTCAACCCCAAATGCGTCCTTAGCTATATCTATCAATGGGGGTAATTCTCCATAAAACCCTGTACTGTAATTTTTATTAAGTACATTCGGCCTGTTAATGATTTCACCCAATCCATGTACTTTAATGTAGACATTTGGAAATTTCGATAAATCCATAGCCTTCCTGAATTGTGAATAAGGTTTTTCTGGACCTTTCCCGTTTCTAGGGAATGATGCCCCTTCGCCTCCTCCCGCCAAATGCTCCAAAATGATTGGTAATTCAGGCAATTCTCCCACAAGATTAGCAAATTGATCAGAAGCAAATCCCTCAACTGTTCCCATACCGCTTACAAACATCCCAAGATCATTAGCTATCCTCCATATTGCAAGAGGATCAGAGCCTGGCGACCTCGTCTCCGGATTAAGTCGTATTCCAACTGCACCCCTTTCCTTATATCTTTCAAGGTCCCGGAGGGAATTAATGTTCTTAGTATCCAATATTACGACGATCGCGAATTTTCCCGGGTATTTATCAAGACATTGAAATAGATACTCGTGATCGTAATGACCAAATTCAGGTCTCCCATGTTGTATCAGGACAGCCTTATCAACCCCATTAAGTTCCATTTGGCAGACCAACATTTCTATAGGCTCAAACCAGTTGGGACCGGCATGTGTGTGAGTATCAATAGTAATCATTAAACTACCTCGTCAGCTTTATTGTGAAACACAAATATTTATGTACAGGTGATATATTTGGAAAAGTCCTACAAGTATGGAGAATATTATTAAAGTCAGGCTATTTTTAAAATAGGAGTTACACATGCCTAAGTTTGTTTTCATGCCACCCCAAGACGATCTTAAAAAACAGTTTGCAGCTCGCCTGTCAGACACCCTTCCAGAATATGAAGTTGAAACACCCGAAACGGATGAAGAGGCAATGGAAGCTATAAAGGATGCAGACGGGGCAATGGGATGGATACCTCCTGAAGCTCTTAAGTTAGCCAGTAAAATCGAGTGGCTCCACAATCCCGATGCTGGTCCATTCTTTGGATACTACTACAAAGAACTCTGTAATCATCCTCTAACGATTACAAATCCCCGAGGCATTTATTGGGATCATATATCACATCACATCATGATGTTCGTTCTTGCTCTTTCGAGAGGACTTCCATGGTTCGAAAATGCCCGCCGAGAAAAAATATGGGGGAAAAATGCAAGGAAAACCCCCTATATATATCTAGGAGATGCCACTGCTTTGATCAATGGTGTGGGTGGTATTGGTCACGAAACTGCACGGCTCTGCCAGGAATTGGGAATGAGGGTTATAGGGATTGATCCAAGACCTGAATACGAAGTACCTGGTGTAGAAATGTTCAAACCAGAAGAACTGGATTCCCAACTCCCAAATGCGGACTTTGTAATATCCACTGTGCCGCACACACCTGAAACTGAATTAATGTTCAATGCGAATAGATTCAAGTTGATGAAAAATAGTGCATATTTCATCAACGTTGGTAGAGGAATGGCATGTTCTATTAATGATCTCGCAAACGCAATCGAATCTGGCGACATAGCCGGATGCGGATTAGACGTGTACGAAATAGAGCCACTTCCTACGGATCACAAACTATGGGATTTAGACAATGTACTTATGACCCCACATGTGGCCGTAGCCGATGCAGAAAACCTGTCAGAAAGACGTTTCCAAATATTGTTGGATAATGCTAAAAAATTTCTGGCTAACGAAAAATTAGACAACATTGTAGATAAAGAAAACTGGTACTGACTACCAAAACTTATGCACATTGGTTAAATCTGATTTCATAAACTGGAGAATCCATGGCCGACTTAAGAGAAAACAAAGTTAAAAAACGACTTACTGAAGGAAAAGTTGTCGCGGTTCCAATGGGACCAATGAGCCCTGAATTGGTGGAACATTTTGGCCCTCTTGGTTTTGATGGCCTATGGTTCGAGGGCGAACATGGGCCGGTAGACTTTGATAATGTATCTGACCTGACAAGAGCATGTGACCTATGGGGTATGACTTCGATCGTTAGGGTTTACCAAAACGAGCCAGCCACTATTTACAGAACTCTCGATCTTGGTGCGCTGGGAATATGTGTTCCACATATAAATTCGAAGTTGGAAGCAGAAAATGTAGTAAATGCGACAAAATTTGCCCCCATAGGAATGAGAGGCTCTTTCACAAGCAGACAGGGAATAGGTGTAGAAAATTACCTTTCCAAAGCAAATAATCAAACCATGTCCATCATCCTTATAGAAGACATAATCGCAGTAAATAATATTGAAGAAATTCTGGAAGTCGACAATATCGACGTATTCTATGTTGCCCCTGGAGATCTTGCTCAATCTATGGGATTTTTAGGAGGAGCAGGATCAGACGAAGTAAATAAAGTCGTAGATACTACGATCAAAAAGATTGTAGAAGCTGGAAAAACAGCGGGCACATTGGGAACTTATCAAAACATGAACCATTACGTTAATACCGGGGTCCGTTTCTTTTCATTTAGTTGGTTACCATGGCTATCCGATGGTGCTTCAAAAATATTGGAAACAATCCATTCATCAGATGAGTAAAACTTCGCGACCTAATTCATAGGGTATGACCCAAATAAAAGAATTAGTTATCCCTATAAACATTTAAGGTAGCGATGAGTTCAATAAATCAATAGAATTCACTCAAAGTCGTGACTTACACATAACAATAATGGCAAAAAGAAATTTACGAGGAGAAACATGTACAGAATAAGAAGAGTCTATAAAACGAAACCAGGAGAAGCTGGCAATGTTGCAAAACTTGTCTATGCTCAAGCAAAAATATACCGAGATTCTGGACACAGAAGTGACTTTACCGTTTCTTACAATGGATACACATTACCCGGCGAGCAAAATATCGTCATACTCGAATGGACAGACGACAAAATAATGTCACCAGGTAGACAAGGAAACAACATTCCCAAAGAGGCAATGGAAGCAGGAGCGAAATACAGACCCTTACTGGAGAGTCAACACATAGAATTTTACGAAATGGTCGATTCGGAAAGTATGGGAGATTAAAAAAGCCGTTAATGTGAACGAAAAAACAAAACTGCAGTTAAATTTACTGGGGCCTGACTTTGTATTGGCCCCAGATGGTTCTGAAATTAGGCCTCTTCAAGAAACAAACCGCGGTGGACTCAGCGAATGTACTCTCCCGGTTGGTGGCATCTCATCTGCTGTGTGTCATAGAACTGTGGAAGAAATCTGGTTATTTACTCAAGGTTCAGGACAGGTCTGGCGAAATTTAAAAAATATTGAACAAATTGACGACGTTTTGCCTGGTACTTCATTATTAATACCACTAGGCACTCATTTTCAGTTTAGAAATACAGGAAAAACGCCCCTAAAATTCATAATTTCCACTATGCCTGCATGGCCAGGACCTACTGAGGCCTATCCCGTGCCTGGCAAATGGCCTAAATAACAACGTCTAGTATTTAAAAGGTAAAGAAATTAATGAAAGAATTTGAAATAATAGAAGAATCTTTTAACAAAATACTTCTAAAGGATTCCCACGTAGAACACATAGCCACAGGATTCGGATTTGTTGAAGGTCCGGTATGGAAAAATGAGAGATTACTTTTCTCTGACATACCCAACAGCAGGATTACATCTTTATCCGTTTCAGAAGAGGGAACTAGTATTTCAACATTTCGGTATCCCAGTGGCAACTCAAATGGCTTAACCCTGGACATGGAAGGACATCTCATAGCATGCGAGCACTCCAATCGCAGGGTTTCAAGAACTAACTCCACAGGAGACGTCACACCATTAGCTACCCGGTATCGAGGTAAGCGCCTTAACAGCCCAAACGACGCGGCTGTAAAATCTGACGGATGGGTTTATTTCACTGATCCTCCATACGGTTTAGCAGGAAGAAGTCAAGGTAAAGAATTGAATTTCAATGGAGTCTACCGGGTCAACCTTGATGGATCAGAGATAGAACTTCTTATATCAGATATGGAAGGCCCTAATGGAATAGCATTTTCACCCGATGAAAGCCAACTATATGTAGCCGACTCATTAAAAAAGTTCATAAACGTCTACGACTTAGATAAAGAAGGCTACCCAACTAACCAACGACAATTCTTCGATATGGACACTGGAGAAGAGGGAGTTCCAGACGGAATTAAAATAGATACGGACGGTCGACTGTATTCATCTGGCCCTGGAGGAATATGGGTTTTTGAACCTTCCTCAGAAAACAAAACAGGGAAATTAATCGGCAAGATCTTGTTTCCAGAAATTCCGGCTAACTGTGGCTGGGGTGAGGATGGATCAACCCTATTTGTAACCGCCCGAACAGGAATCTATAAAATCAGGCTATCAAGCAAGGGAACTTCAGTAGGTCCAAAATAATTATCAAATCTTGAAGCCCGTTAAAGGAATAGAAAACATATGTCGAACTTTGATATAGCAATTTCAGGCGGGCGGATTATAGACCCAGATTCCGGATTAGATTCAATATCCAACATTGGAATCAAAAAAGGGACAATTGCTGAAATCAGTGATGCAACATTAGACGCTGAGGAGACGATTGACGCAACCGGAAAAGTAGTATCCCCTGGTTTCATAGATCTTCACTGCCATCCACAGGATTACGAGATTTTTGAAGTCCAAGCCAGAGACGGAGTAACTACAACACTCGAACTCGAGGTGGGGACAGATGATATAGATTCGTTCTACAAAAAATGGGAGGGTAAATCTCCCATAAATTACGGAGCCAGTATCGGACATATCCCAGCTAGGATGAAAGTAATGAACGATCCTGGGGTTTTTGTACCATCAGGAGACGCGGCAAGACGTGAGGCTACCGAAGACGAAATAGAAGGAATGAAAACTCTCATTAGACTGGGTCTTGAAAAGGGAGCCCTGGCAGTTGGATTTGGAATCGACTACACCCGGGCAGCCAGCAGATGGGAAATCATTGAAATGTTTAAGGTGGCGGCTGAATATTCTGCCTCTTGCCATGTTCATTTACGAGGTAAAGGCCACAAAGAACCCTCCAGTTCCATAGAGGCACTTGAGGAAGTAATCGCCGCTACTGCAATTACTGGGGCATCTTTACATGTAGTGCATATAAACAGCACTGGGTTGAAAGCAGTACCAAAACTTCTAAATATGATAGACGGCGCAAGAGCCCAGGGATTGGACGTTACGACGGAGTGTTACCCATATTCTGCGGGGATGACCAAAATCGAATCGTCAGTCTTTGACGAAGGCTGGGAAGATCACTATGGCATTACGGTGAACGATCTAATGTGGCCTGAAACGGGCGAATATCTTTCCCCGGAAACATTCGCTGAACATAGAGAAACGGGCGGATGGGTAATCGCTTTCTCTATACCTGAGGACGCATTAAATGAAGCCGTACTAAGTCCTTTAACTATGATCGCTACAGACAGCATCATTGAGGCCGGAAAAGGACACCCGAGGACAGCAGGATCATACAGCAGAGTTCTTGGAAGATATGTAAGAGAAAGAGGTGATTTAAGCCTGATTGATGCTCTGAAAAAAATGACTATTATGCCGGCACGAAGGTTAGAACAAAGAGCGCCGGCATTTAAGAAAAAGGGTCGACTCCAAACAGGGTCAGATGCCGATATCACCATCTTCAATCCAAATACGATTCTAGATATGTCGACATACACAGAGCCAGTAAAAGCCCCTACTGGAGTCGAATATGTCTTGGTTGGTGGCATTCCAGTTGTCCATAACTCAAAATTTGAGCAGGGTTCCACGCCGGGAAGAGGTATATTAGCCAGAAAGGGAGCAATTTAATATGTCTGTTTATTCAATTAGTAGTATTACCGTGAAAGATTGGGAAATATATCAAGAATATATGGAGAAAGTACCGGCCGTAATAGAAAAATACGGTGGGAAATACTTAGTTAGGGGTGGAAATATAATCTCTGATGACACGACCTGGAATCCACAAAGGATAGTTATCCTTGAATTTCCATCCGTTGATAACATGAGAGCCTTTGCAAGCTCTGAAGATTACAAACCAATAGCCGCACTCAGACACAAAGCAGCGGACACAGAATCATTTTCAGTAGAAGGATTTGCCTGATAGAAGACAGGACAGCTATCAAGTAATCATTTAGCAGGGCCCTCTATCCCAAAGTTTTCACCGTAATTCCCGAACTTGGTCAATAAATCTATTTCTACTGGGCCTATTCCCGAAAGCCCGGGAAAACCTAACATCTCTGAAGCAAACCTACCGCCCTGAGAAACTGTGAACATCGCCATAATATCTGTGACCGTCAAATCTTCAACATCCACTTTTATCTCCAAAATAATATCTTCCAAATCAAATGGCTCCGAGGTTCCCTCAGCACCCAGCAGGGAAAGTAAGACAGGTATCTCAGATTCGCTCGAATGTGTAAACAATAATTTTCCAGACTTTCCTTTATCTGATAATCGATCATTGGAAACAAATGGAAGGTTGAGAATATCACCCCCAGCTGAAACCCAAAAATCGACAGGAATAAGACCTATTGATGGATCTGATGAATAAACCCACTCACCTGACGCAACATCTTTTACATAGGAATCATCACCTATTCGCATGGAATCCATACGAGTATTTATACCCAAAAAAGATACCTCCAGAAAAGACAATGCCTTATCGCCCTGAATCTGACCAAATATCTGTATAGGAATAGTCAGCGGTATACCACCAGCATCCATTACCGCGACCCCAGATCCTTCATATGAATATGATGACACTGAGGCCATAATATCCCGAACTTGTTTTAAAATTCCATCTACATCAGCTCGGCTTTCTAATTTGGCTAATTTAGGAGATTGTGTAGGAGAAGGAATCGGGGTACTTGTTGGAACAGGGGTGGGCGTTTTTGTCGGTATAAGAGTTGGTGTAGGAGTATGAGTTGGTGTAGCAGAAGGATCCCAAGTGGAAAAATATAGAGGTGGTAAATCATCATCTTTAGTGTCTGATCCTAAATCACAAGACACGAAAACAAATGAAATCACCATGAAAAATATGTAGTAGTGATTTCTATAGCGCATTAACTTTTATTACAGATTCCACTCATATATCGTGCCGAATTTCTAGGTTTAAATCGTCTGACTCAAAGTACTTCAGGATTAAGACATGCAGGCATAGACTCCCCATTAAGTAGGGCGATGACATTATCTGCTGCCATCAGACCCATTCTTCTTAAGGTAGCTGCGCTGGCACTGGCTATGTGAGGAGTTATAAGAACATTCTCCATATGAACCAACGGATCTTGTGCATCAATTGGTTCAGGAAATGTCACATCCAAAGCAGCTCCAGCAATCTGGCCATTATTGAGGGCATTTCTTAAAGCATCTGGATTAACAGTACCTCCCCTAGATGTATTTATTAAGAAGGCATCTTTTTTCATAGCTGATAGTTCTTTTTGGTCTATGAAATTCTGTGTCTCAGGACCGAGTGGAACATGGACTGATACAAAATCAGATTTACCTAGTAGATCGTTTAATTCAGGGACCCAATTTAATCCGTATTTCTCTTCAATTTCAGGTTTCCTGGTTCGGGAATAATAGAGAATCTCCATATCAAAGCCCACTGCTCTTCTAGCAACAGCCTCTCCAATAAGTCCAAGTCCTATAAGACCCAAGGTTTTACCGTAGACATCGGTACCCAAATACGGAGTTTGATCAAATACTTTCCAGTCTCCATTTATCACTTTCCTATTAGATCTACTTATCTGCCTAGAAAGTGACAACATCAATCCCATAGCAAAGTCAGCACAGGATTCGTGCAGGATACCTGGCGTATTGCCAATCGCTACCCCGTTTCTAGTGGCGGCTGAAACATCAATGTTGTCATACCCTATAGCTCGGGTGGCCACAACCTTCAATCTTTCTACTGAGTCGAACACCTCGACATCCATGATGTCGTTAGATTCAATCATCATGCCATCAAATTCACTAACGACCTTTTTGATCAAATCTTTCGGCGGGGGAGTTGGCTCTTGCCAAAC
>CEOQ01057083.1_pt1 | contig 39928 bp, 39 predicted proteins | sample 361351 | NCBI WGS metagenome assembly CEOQ01 (sample SAMEA2619907, study PRJEB7988) | marine metagenome | biome: marine biome (ENVO:00000447); feature: deep chlorophyll maximum layer (ENVO:xxxxxxxx); material: "saline water (ENVO:00002010), including plankton (ENVO:xxxxxxxx)" | depth 60 m | reverse complement strand
GGTATTTAAAATTGATTGGGCACTGGACGAACCTGTACCTTGGGCCTCAAAAGATTGCTATAGAGCAGGTACGATACATTTGGGAGGAACCTCTCTAGAAATAGCTCAGTCGGAACAAGAAGTATCCGACGGTAAACATCCTGATAATCCTTACGTACTGATTGGCCAGCAGAGTTTATTTGATAAAACCAGAGCTCCTAATGGTAAACACACGCTTTGGGGCTACTCCCATGTCCCAAATGGATCAAATGAAGACATGACAGATAGAATTGAAAATCAAATAGAACGATTTGCTCCTGGGTTTAAAGATTTAATAATACAAAAGACAATTAAAACTCCTGTAGACATGCAGCAATATAATCAAAATTACATAGGAGGTGATATAGCGGGAGGCATACAAGATTACAGACAATTATTCACCCGTCCAGATTGGTCTTTAACTCCATATGCTACTAGCACAAAAGGGCTATATTTATGTTCTTCTTCTACACCGCCTGGCAGCGGAGTCCATGGAATGTGTGGCTATCTTGCTGCAAAAGCTGCCCTGAAAAGAGAATTTAATCACACAATAAAAAAACTGTAACGTGCCTTATCTAAAATCGCAAACCAATTCTTTATATTATAAACATCTTGGCTTAACCCATCCTGCAATATTCATACATGGCTCTTGTCTAAATTCAGATATGTGGAATGATTCATTTGATATCGTTGCTCATCAAAGATTAGCAATAGTATACGACCAGAGGGGATATGGAAAATCGAGAATAAAATCTAAGACCAAATTCTCACATGAAAATGACCTGTTTTTGTTGCACAAACATTTGAATCTAGAAAAAGCAGATTTAATAGGGCTATCGTCTGGGGCGCAAATAGCATTAGATTTTTGTCTACGATATCCAAATAACGTGAGTTCTTTAACATTGGTATCTCCTGCAATTTCAGGAGTGGATAAAAATTTTGAAACAGCTGAAATAGACGCTAAAATCCTAGAAACCATCAAGTCAGGTAAATACAAACAAACTCTTCAGTTAGTGTATAATCATCCGGTTTTTGCACCGGCAATAAATAATCCTAGATGCAATTCTTTACTTAGAAAAATAATCAACGGTCATAATTTCCAAACAGTCTCCAACAATCCACCTGCAGATGAGTCATATAACGCAAATTCCCGCCTAAGCGAAATAAAAGTACCAACCCTAATCATAATAGGTCAAAACGACTCAAGTTATTTCCATATGACTTCAGACATACTCAAAAACGGCATTGCACATTCGAAATTAGAAACCATAAAACATGCAGGGCATATGGTAAACATGGAACAACCGGAGAGATTTAACCAGGAATTGTTATGTTTCCTAAAAACCCATTAATTGATTAATCATTAAGCAATTCTAATGGGTCTAAAGCAAGTTCTTTGGTTATTTGGTCAAACCAATCAATTACTTCGGTGTGTAAAGGTATTCCTTCTATAACTCTTTTCTGAAACTCTTCATGCTCAATTAACCCCGGATAAAGAACTCTCTCATTGCCCGGAGAAGGCTTTGTTTCTGTTAAATGAACTAACATTTCATCAATGTTTGTCATGAATTCATCCATATTTGTAAACGCTTCTATATTATAAGCCGTAAAAAAGCTTTTAGAACCAATCCAATCCGACTCATCTTTTATCATTCCTGATTTAGAACCGGAAAGCATAGAACCCAATACCTCTACCATCAACGCCAGTCCATAACCTTTATGGGAACCTGATTCCCTAGAACCTCCAATAGGCAGTTGATAGTATTCTCCTTTATCACGTGCATCAGTTTCTTGGGTAATAGGTGTACCATCCAAATCGGAGATCCACCCGGGCAATAAGGAAGCTTTCAACCTTCTAGCCAATTCCAATTTATTACCGGCAACTGCAGTAGTTGCAACATCAAACAAGATTGGGGCTTCATTTCGAGTTGGGGCAGCAAAAGCGAATGGGTTAGTTCCAAATCTAGGTTCTGAAGCAAAAGTTGGAACAACACCTGTGCCCGCTGCCGTTGATGCGAAACCTATCATGTTATTTTGAACAGCTATCATGGCATAATGACCTAATGCTCCCATGTGGCCACTGTTAAACATAGTAACTGCCCCTACCCCTGTTTTTCTGGCTTTATCTATAGCAATTTCCATCGCTCTTCTACCTACAGTTATACCCAATGCTCTGTCAGCATCTACTGTAGCAGCAGAAGGGGTGTCTGATATTATCGTTAGCTTGCCCAATGGGTTTAAAACCTCATCTTGATAAAATTCAACATACCGCCTAAGCATATTCGACACACCATGAGACTCAACTCCTCTCAAATCCGCGGTCACTAGAACATCAGATGATTCCATAGCATCAGTTCTAGAAAGTCCTACTCTTTCGAAAATAGAAGTTACAGTATGCCGTAATGATTCCTCTGCAACATGTACTTGTTCATTTGCTGGAACCTTAAACCTCTCTAACATCAATATCTCCTTTGTTAAAAATTCTAATCAACTACCTTTTTGCTTTCGCTCTTTGGTATATTGATTTGCCGCTTTATCTATAGATTTTTTCCTCGCTTCCATTAATTTAAACCTATTGTCTGCCGCCCATTTCTGGGAAGCTATTAGGCTAGTTGTTGTGCCTTGGAACTTAGGCATCACATATCTCGCAATCAACTCGTAACTTCGTAAAACTTGTTCCCTATTTCCAAATTCTGTGGCTTGGATCATAAAACCGCCAAATCCACCACTTTGTTCGTCTAACCTTAATATAGTCTCAATTAAATCATCCGGTGTACCAATACACCACATACCTGAATCATTCATTTCCTCTACGATTTTTTCTCTAGGCCCTTGTACAATCTCTCCAAGTTTATTTCTTCCTGCAGTAAATCCCATTGTATTTTCAAAATAGTCTCTCTGATATTTAGCTGCCCCTTCCCGACTCTGTTCAATCGCTTCTTTTTTGGTTTCAGCCAAATGGACAGGCATCACTAAACGCCAATTATCTCTGGATACCTGTTGGTTGTTTTCAGATGCAACTTCTTCAGCAATGCCCCAAAATTCTTTGAGGGTGTTAGTATATGCATCTTGCAACACACTAATGGATAATACTCCTGTTCCATATTTACCAGCCAGACGCATACCAGTAGGTGATTGAGCAGCCGCGACATAAATAGGGAAATGAGGTTTAGTATATGGTTTTAAATGAACTCTTGCGTCATTTAAATTAAACCAATCAGACTTGTAAGTTATCGGTTCATCTTCGACCAAAAGTCTTTTAATTATCCCTAACCCTTCATCTAATCGTTCTCTCTGTGTAGTATGTTCTATACCAAGCATATGAGCATCTGTCGTCAATGCACCAGGACCAACACCAAGCATTACTCTTCCTCTAGTGATATGGTCTAATTGAATCATTCTATTCGCAACCATCAATGGATGATGATAGGGAATGCTCAAAACTCCGGTTCCAAACCTGATATGTTTTGTGCGTTCTGCTGCAGTAGCAATAAATAATTCAGGCGAAGATATAGTTTCCCATCCAGCACTATGATGTTCACCTACCCAAGCTTCATCAAAGGTCAAATAATCTAACCATTGCAACAATTCTAAATCCCTTTCTAAAGCCAGTGTTGGATTTTCCTCAACCCAATGAAATGGAGCCAAAAAAATTCCAAACTTCATTCTTTCAGGTAATGCCATAGTATTCACCTAACATTTTAATATTTAAAACCAATTCTTATCCTTAATCATTAATCAGTTTTATGAACTTCTACTTTACTTGTAGGATGAATGGCCAATAATCGAGCTGGTTCTCCCGACTTATTTGTAAAACCATGTTTCACTCCTGCAGGAGCTAAAACTGTATCTCCAGCTTTTACAACTACATAATCGTCTCCAAGTAGAGCTACCAATTCCCCTTCCAAAATATACATAGCTTCTTCTTTTGGATGAAAATGAGTGGGAACTTGACTATCAGCTTCAAGACTCAAGTCAGCAACTGTTAAAGAATCCGACCCAAAAGCACCATTAACTATTTCAGTTCGTTCAATACCTGGAGCGAAGTCTCCTTTAGTAGAATCTTCTTTACGTAGTATAGGCATAATAACACCTCATTTTATTTTATGTACTGTTGATTTATACTTAAGCAAAATTTATCTTTCAACAGGACAATTTATGCATAAGCGTATCATACACGAAAGTATAGTATATAAATCAACAGGTATTTACTCAGCATTCCCCATATTAAATTGTTTAAAAAACGACAAACTTGCAATTGGTTTTTCGAAATCTTTAGCACGAGATCATACTGTAATTGGGGAATGGACGGTTTTAGCATCAAATGATTGTGGTAAATCTTGGGAAACTGATAAAGATTTAACGATCCCGCTTAATTGGCCTGCACCTACAATAAGAGAACGATCAGATAGAACTACAGTTAAACTAAGCGATGACGTTTTCATATCAGCGGGGACTGTCGGTTTCCATCCTTGGGATATTTCAAAGGAATCTGAAGCCGTATCAAAAGGATTTTATACATATCCACATCCTTGGAAATCACATTTGATTTCTGTAAGAAATAATACTTTGTTTACCTCCATATCCACTAATCGCGGTAAAACATGGGAACGTCAAGAATGGACAGTACCCGGATTCAAGATTTTAATGTCATTTGCCAGAGGAACAAGATTGGGTACAGGTGAAATTCTGATTCCTGTATATGGAACAGACAAAAACGGGAGTCATCACAACTTCCTTTGGAGATCTGATCCCGATGGCAAAAACTGGCAATTAATAAAAGTGGGGGCATTCGAATCAAATTTGAGTTTAATGGGAGAGATGTCATTATTAGAAACTTCACCTGGTAATGTTTTGGGACTTTCAAGGAACGAATTCGGATACTTTACACAAACTTGGTCGTCTGATAATGGTAAAACTTGGACATACCCTGTGCTCACAAAAATCTGGGCTCCCCACTCCCCTCCTGATTTAATAAAACTACGTAATGGATCTATTTTGTGCACTTACGGATATAGAAGAGATCCAATGGGAATTAGAGCGGTATTAAGTCATGATAATGGTTATACTTGGGATGTAAAAAACACCATAATATTACGAGAAGACGGTGGGTACCCAACAGAATCATTCACGATGGAAGAAACTGACTTCGAAGCCCTTAAGATCTCCGGACCCGAATTTCGAAAACGATTAAGTTCTGGAATAGTCAACAAAGCCCACATGCCAGAAACAGCTAGGCCAGATTTAGGATATGCCCTATCTACACAAATGTCCGACGATTCAATATTTTCATGTTATTACATAACCAACTCTGATCGAATCACTCATATCGCATGTACATTATGGGAATTAGATTGATTTTAAACTAAAATAAACACGCATATTACCGATATCTGATAATGAACCAAATTTTACAGGAGATTTATAATTGGAAGGCCCTAGAGGATGCAAACCAGAAGAATTAAACGACGTAATTGCTTTCATAAACAGTATTTTCAGACCTGATAGCGACCAGAGTATAGATACTGATTACCCTCTAATATTTAATCTAAACAAATTAGATTATATGCGAATTATAAAAATAGACGGTCACGTTGCTGCTCATGTCCCTGTAGCTCCTAGAAAGATAATCACTCCTACTGACGCTTTCATAGCAGGAGTTATCAGCCCTACCGGAACACACCCCGACCATAGACATAAAGGCTACGGGACATTGTGCTTAAATGATTGCGTATCAATTATGAAAAAAAATCACTGGCCTATTTCTCTGCTTTGGACCAGAGAGCAAACATTTCCTTTTTATCAAAACTCTGGCTGGGAAGCAGTAAAAACTCAAGGGAACTTTATATCTATCAACACATCGGATCATCAAAAATTCAACGATTTCGGATTTGAAATTTCTAGTTTAAATAAAAATGACCAAAAAACATTAGATGAAGTTATTTCTATTCACAAAAATCATCCATACACAATAGAACGTACCGAAGATGAATACAGGACTTTATTTAATCTTCACAAGATAGAAACATGGGTTGCATCATTTGATAGCAAGGTTGAAGGATATATGGTTTACGCGAACGGTTCAAATAAATCTGGAATAATAGAAACCGGTGGAAATCCTAAAGCCATCGAAACTATATTGTGTAATTATTTCATTAATAACCCTCAGAAATCTCCTCAAGCACTTTTACCATTGTTCGATTCAAGTCTCGAGAGACTATTAACATCAAAATTGCCTAATGCTAAATTCAAACCAATAGAACTAGCTGATAGTGGAGGTTTTATGATGATCAGAATAAATAGTCTTATTGACTTTATAAAAGCGATAACAAAATATTTAGACCACAAAGCCCATAACACAAAAGGATCTTTTAGTTTGAGATGTAAAGAAACAGAAGAAATTATAACGGTAACACTCGGTGATGGCAAAAGTGCCATATCAACGAAAAACACCAACCAAGCTTTAGAACTAACTAGAAGGCAACTTGCTCAATTATTTTTCGGGTCACACCCTAACATAGAAAAACCAAACCTTGGACCGTATGCTGAGATACTATCAAACCTGTTCCCTTACTATTTTCACATATGGGAATTAGACCACTCTTAGAAACTACATGAAAGAAAATCTGTTAAATTGAGGAGAACAAAATGATTATCATAGATGGCGATTACCCTATGGCAGTTGGCGCGATTACTGCTGGCAGAGATTTGAAAAAGCCTATTGAAGACGTTAGAGCAGAACCTCCACTTCGAACTAGAGCCTATGAATGGAACAACAAAGAAACAATGGCTACCATACCTGAAATGCGTAAGGGGAAAATTGCTGCTGCACTGGTGAAAGTAGTTGCATGCGTACTTAAACCAGGACACGACCATGGAGAATACGTGTCCGCAGAAACAGCATATGGATCGGCTAAAGGCCAATTAGCTTATTATCAATTATTGGATGAACAAAATGAAGTGAAAATACTGTCAACAAAATCATCATTTGAAGACCACATGCAATTATGGGAATCCAACCAAGACAACACAGATGATCTTCCTGTTGGGTTTATATTAGGAATGGAAGGAGCAGATGCAATAGTTTACCCTGAGCAGGTCAATGAATGGTACGAACAAGGACTAAGAGTTATAAGTTTATCTCATTATGGTGTCAGTTATTATTCTCATGGAACTGGTACTGGAACAAATGGCGGACTCACAAAATTAGCTAAGCCTTTACTTAAAGAGATGGAAAAATTAAACATAATACTTGACGTTAGCCATACCTCTGATCAATCAGTTAGAGAAGAATTCAAAATATTTGATGGTCCTGTCCTTGCAAGTCACCAAAACTGTAGAAGCCTAGTCCCAGGTGAGCGCCAACAACCCGATGATATTCTGAAAGAAGTAATTGCTAGAGGTGGAGTTATTGGAGCGTCAATGGACACATATATGCTGAATAAACACTATGAACTTGATTGGGGAGGCCACATACCAAATCGTAGGGAGATTTTTCCAAGTGAGCTAATAACCTTGGAAGATCTAGTTGATCATATAGACTACGTATGTCAACTGTCTGGCAATTCTAACCATGCAGCTATTGGAGGGGATACAGATGGCCAAGGTGGTGCAGAAGGAGCACCTCACGACGTTGATACTGTAAAAGATTATATGAAGATATCCGATATATTGAGCCAAAGAGGATACAAACAAACGGACATAGAAAACATTATGTACAAAAACTGGTCTAATCTTTTTAAAAAAGAATTGAAGGATAGATAATAAAACTGATGTTTAACATTCTGCTTTATCAACCTCTAATCCCACATAACACAGGGAATATAATCCGGTTATGTTCCAATATAGGAGCAAAACTACACCTTATTGAACCGCTAGGGTTTAAATTGGATGACAAGAACCTGAAAAGAGCTGCTCTAGATTATTCAGTCATGTCCAATGTACAAACATATCCTTCTTTGTCAAATTTTATTGAGAAACATGAAATATCACGTATTTTTGCTACCACTACTTCAGCGACACACATCTATACGGACATAAATTACAGAATCGGAGATACACTCTTGTTTGGACCAGAAGACAATGGATTGCCAAACAACATCAAAAACTACATACCTAACACCATAAGGATACCCATGCAACCCGAAAATAGAAGTTTGAATTTATCCAATGCAGTAGCAATAGTCTCTTATGAAGCTTGGAGGCAATTACAATTCGTAACTAGCCAACCTTTTGACAATGTAAATTAGCTAGATCACTTAATAAAATGATTAAATCTTTAACAAAATTTCTTAAAAAAAATAAATTGCATTATTGGGGATTAACAACTTTCAGTTTATTGATAGTATTTACCACTAACTGCAAAACTCAATCTGAAAATATAGTCGATCCTACAAAAATTAATGCAAACTCTATAATATATGCCTCCCAAACGATAAATGACGACTCTGGTGATACTGCATTGGTCCGGATATTTACAATAAACCCTGAACAACCTAACCAACGAAACCTAATTCCATTACCAACCGGGGGTTCAGAACCATCTTGGTCACCTGACAAAACAAAAATCGCTTTTGTACAGACGAAAGAAAACGGAAGATTCATATATATTTCTAATTTAAATGGAACAAAAATAAGCAGATTAACAAATCTACACGATACTCAGCCAAGCTGGTCTCCAGATGCAAAAACAATTGCTTTTACTTCCTATCGTTCAGGGTCTTCAGGAATATACACAATAGATACCGTCGAGAATAATTTGAAACAGATAATAGATAGTGAATTCCAAGAAAAAGATCCCAGCTGGTCGACAAAAAACAATAATATTTTATATGCTTCTAACGTCACAGGAACTTTTGAAATATATTCCATAGATCCTGAAATTCTTGAACCATCACAATTAACCGACTCTCCTCAAAACAAATTCGCTCCTAGCTTGTCTCCAAATGGTAAATACTTAGCATTTCATTCTTCAATTGAAGAAGAAAAAAACCTAGATATATACACATTAGAGTTGGACACAAACAAAATTCAACGCATAACATATCATCCTGGTTGGGATACTAACCCTAAATGGAATAGTTCAGGGAATAAGCTAACATTCGTTTCAACTAGAGATGGGAATCAAGATATTTACATTATCGAATTAAAAACATCGGAAATCACAAGAATCACTACTAATAATGGCTCTGACGTAAATCCGTCATGGTAAATTAAGCTAAATTTAAAAACAAAAGGAAACGAAATTGAAATCTGATTCAAAACAAATTTTAAAACAACTTGGTTTAGGAAAAAGTATTGCGCAAATATGTAAAGATCAAAACATTACGAGTTCACAGTTCGATTCGTGGTGGAAATCTGAAACTAAATCAAGACTACCTTTAACTGATGGAAATAAGCTATTGCTCAAAAATGGTTCTGCACAAATATATAGAGATAAATGGGGAGTTCCTCATATTCATGGTTCGAATACAGAGTCACTTTTTTTCGCATATGGATATGCAATGGCACAAGATAGATTATGGCAAATGGATTATTTCAAAAGAAGAGCGCTGGGTAGACTTTCAGAAATCCTTGGCACAAGCGAAGTAGAACAAGACACAGTATCTAAAACGGTTGGATTAGAAACTATCGCTGAAAATGAAATTAATAGTTTACCCGAAGAAACCCTCGTAAAATTATCGGCATTCTCAGAAGGAATAAATTCTCTAATACAAGAAAGCGATTTATTACCAATTGAATTTGACATATTAGATTACAAACCAGAAAAGTGGACACCAAAAGATTCTATAGCTATCCTAGCAGAATTCAGATGGTATCTAACCGGAAGGTTACCAGTAATAGCTATCCCAGAATATGCAAAACGTGTTCTGCAAAACGAAAACTTATACCAAGAATTCATTGCCGGAGAAGCTGAGAGTGAAACTATAGTTCCAAAAGGATATTATCAACCAGACTTAAATGCCGGAAATAATAACGGGGGAGTAATTAGTGAGCCAAATGAAGGACAAGGAAGTAACAACTGGGTAATCAACGCTAGTAAATCTCAAAATAATGCTCCTATGGTGGCTAGTGACCCTCATATAGCGTTCACCTCTCCTAACTGCTGGTACGAAGCACATTTTTCAGGCGCTGGGTTTAATACAGCAGGAGCCGGCTACGTTGGGTTTCCCGGAATAATTTTTGGAAGAAATGAAAGCATTGCATGGGGTGTTACTAACAATATATGTGCTCAAAGAGATCTCTATAAAGAAACCCCAGACGAAAATAATCCCAATATGTTTTTATACGATGGCAAGTGGGAAAAATCACAAACAAAACAAATTTCAATAAAGGTAAAAAACAGTAACGACCATGTTATTAATTTGATAACCACAAGAAACGGCCCCATAGTCGATCATTTACTTCCGGAACCTTTAAAAAACTTAGGTCCGGTTTCCCTCAAATGGGTAGGTTTCCAATTTAGCGACGAACTGACCTGCTTGCTTGATTTAAATAAATCAAAAACGTGTAAAGAAGGAATTAAATCTTTGGAAAATTGGGAGGTTCCAACATGGAGTTTTGTTATAGGCGACAATAAAGGCGACATATGCTACCAAAGTACTGGAAATATTCCGATAAGAAACAATTGGAATAGGCGGTTCAGAGATGGTTCTGACCCCGAAAGTTCTTGGCAAACATCCATACCAAAAAAATATATGCCTTCAATTTACAACCCATCAGAAGGATATGCTAGATCAGCTAATAACCGACTCGCACCGGAAGATTATCCCTATCCATTATCAGGGGTTTGGAATAGTGGATACAGAGCTCTTAGAATAAGACAAATGCTGGAATTAAAATCTAATTTTACTAGGGAAGATTTTGCCAAAATGCAATTAGATGTCACATCGATGAGAGCAGTAGAAGTATTGCCTCATCTAATAAAATCTCTTGAATTTTCATCTGACCCAAAAATATCGGATGCTACTAATCATTTAAAAAGTTGGAACGCAGAGATGAGTACTGATTCCGTAGCAGCATCTATATTTGAGATATTTTTTGCAACATGGTGCGAATTAGTAGCTGCGGAACGGTTCGAAAAAAAATCAGTCCCTTTGATTTCTCAAGCAATCTCGGGTTTATCCGTAAAGCTCCTAAAAGATGACCAACATGGATGGTTCGAAAAAGACACTAGGCAAAATACAATTATAGAAGCTATGCATTCAACAATATCTAAATTAACCGATCAAATTGGACCAAACATGGCTGAGTGGTATTGGGGAAAAATCCATAAAATCAACCTTCCACATAAACTCTCAACAATAGGAGACCTAGGCAAGTTACTTGACACTGGGGGAGATCCTGTAAGTGGTAACGGGATAACGGTCTGTAATACAGGCTACGACCCCAACTATCTTGCATCTATAGGAGCCAACTGGAGACATAACGCAGATTTGAGTGAAACCCCAAGTGGAATATGGGCTAGCGATTCCTGTGGGCAATCTGGACATCCTGGCAGTCCTCATTACGGTGATCAACTCTCTGATTGGATTTCAGGCAATCACCATTTCCTACCTTTAGATTTAGAACAAGTCAAATTGGAAGCCAATAGCAAATTGCAATTAACATCAAAATAAAATCCTACAGGATTCAACATGAAATCTGAATTATTCAAACAGGGAAGAGAAAAAGGGGTACTATACCTTTTAAACCAATTATCCCCTAACGGCCAGTTTGGGAACCCAGAAGCTGGAGTGACAGATTATTACAAAGTACCTTCCGCATTACAAGTTTCTGGAAGAAGTCAATCAGCCAATATGCTAATTGATTGGATAAGAAAAAACGGATTTGAACCTAATGGAGATTTCGGCCCAAGACCAAAAGGTGATACTCCATACTATTACCTCTACTTTAATAGCTGGATTATTATTGGTGCTCAAAGACTTGGTCAATTTGATTTAGCTCAAAAAGGCATGCAATATCTAAGGCAATTCTGGGATTCTGAAAGTGGAGGGTTTTACTCAAGCATAACTGATATATCAAGTACAACAAAACAAGATCTTTGGGTAACAAGTGGCTGCGGCCAAGCTGCTCTTTATACAGGACATTTAGACATTGCCCTAGGTGTTGGCACTTGGATGAAAAGGCTAATGGAGCTTCAACCGAATTATCCTCAAAAATTATATACAGTCTACAGTAGGTCTCAAGGATTATATACCAATGTAGATAAAACCGACCCAATACGCTATGTACTGGTAAATGCTAATGATGGTGATCAGTTTTTTTTTCATCCAGGAATTGCAGCAGGATTCCTGGCAAGACTATATCAGGCAACACTGGACCAACAGTGGCTCACACTCAGTATAAAATACATGGAATTTGCTGAAACCGCTTCGGACCATTTGCTTAACCTATTAAGGGCAGGTAAAGTTGCATGGGCGGCTTCAGTACTTTATACATTGACTTCTAAAGAAACTTACAAGAATTTATCTGAAAAAATCGGTTCAAATATTATTTCTCAACAAGCTAGTGATGGCAGCTGGCATTCGGTAGGAGAACCAAATTTAAGGAATGATGCTACCGCAGAAATGGTCGTATGGCTTGACGAAATATATCAAGCTACCCGTGACTGACTTATTGAAAGTTAGCCTTTTTCCACTAACCTTCTCAATTCTTCAAAGTTTTTGTTGACCCAACTATATAGATTTATCAAATCATTTCCCATGCAAAAATGTTTCACACCCAATTCCATATACTGAGCTACCTGTTCAGGAGAACCTATACTAGGTCTTGGAGTAACGCCCATTTCAATAGCAATCTTGATTACTTCTAGTTCGACCTTCTTTACTTCTTTAGGATTTGTTCTAACAAACCCAGGTTTACCTATGCTCATTGAATAGTCATTACCGCCAAAACAAATCATGTCGACACCGGAAACTGCCAAAATTTCTCTCAAATTTTCAACTGCACCTTTTTTTTCAATCATTAAACAAATTACGCTATCATTTAAGTACTTCACATATTCCTTGGTGCCACTTTCTAATCCATAAGATGCGAATCTTCTATCAGCGGAACTAAAATGTCCAAGATCTGAATTTCCATCAGGCCTAACCGAGGCAACACATTTTTCAGCATCACTTACACTTTTAACGTCTGTGAAAAGAATGTTTTGAAAACCAGAACCAAGAGCTCTGCTAGCAGTAAAGCCTTGATTTTCTTTATCGATTTTAATAATCGAAGTCATACCATACAACTCTGTCACTCTAGCTAAATTATCCAAGGAATGAAGACTATATGGCATATATTCTGCTTCAAATTCTATATAGTCTACCAAACCAGTCTTACCTATTATTTCAACAACATCGGGAGAATCAACTGTCACATTCATAGCAAAACTAGGCTTATCTGCATCAATTAATTCACGTAATTTATTTCTTCTCACTTGTAACTCCTTTTAATTCCCATAATCCTTTTATACTATTGCTTGGTAATATCACAGTTTATCCAAATATTGCTTTACAAAATCCATTTTAACTAATTTGCTATAAGCAGACTGTAATTCTAAGGTAACGTCGCCAGGTATATTTTGAGATTTAACCTGTAATCCATTAATCGAAGATACCGGACAAATACAAAAGCTAGTGGAAGTAACGAATATTTCATCAGATGTATAAGCGTCAAATATGTCCAAATCTGTTTCTTTGATTTCATAGCCTAAATTAGTAGCTAACTCTATCGTTACTTGTCTACTGATTCCCGCTAATACAAATTGTTCTCTAGGAGTATATATAACACCTTGTTTCACTAAAAATATATTGGCTCCATGGCCTTCACATAAATTACCGTTAACGTCCAACAATAAAGCTAATGCCTTGGAATCTTGAGACTGAATTTCCAATTCTGCTTGAATTAAATTTATATAGTTATGCATTTTCGCCCGAGGACTTAAAGATTCAGGAGCAGTGCGACGAATTGATGAAGCTATCATCTTAATTCCATCTCTATAATATTCAGCTCTTTCTTCTAGGGGTAAAGGAAAACATTCAACCACGATAGTAGGTTTCATTATACCCGGCAAACCTCTAACCCCTCTACTCACTCGTTGTGAAACCCAATAATCATCTCCATCTGGCAATATTTCAAGGTTTTTTTTCAAAACGTTCAATGTGATGTTTTTCATTTCAGCTTTACCCACAGGAGAATCTATTCGCATGTATCTTAATGATTCGTAAAATCTATCAAGATGCTGCTCCAGTCTAAATATTTCACCATTGAATGTACGGGTCGTATCAAAAACAGCATCTCCATACAAGAATCCTCTATCGTTTATAGATACAGATGCTTGGCTCTCAGGTAATATTTCACCATTTACATACGCTACTCTTTCAGTTGACATATATATCTCCTTATGCATTTAAAATCACAAATTTATTTGCGTACAAAGAGCTACCGCATTACGGATTACAAGTATATACATTTTTTTATTTAAAACAATGGAAGCAGCTATTTATTTCAAATGTATTCAAACAACACCGCTTTGTTGCATCAATTAGAGTATATAGTAGTAGATTATCTTACGATTATTCATTGCATACATGAAATTGAATAAATCAAAGTTTTCTATTATAGGACAATAAGATACAATTACGAACCAATCAAATACTAAACTACTTTAAGTATTACCAACATTCACGTATTACAAAAGTATAAAAGCAGGAGTCGAAAATGGACAGAAAACAAGTGGGAACGTCAGATGTGGAAATTAGCGCAATCGGTTTAGGTACTACAACTTTTGGAAGAGAAATAGATCAAGACACGGCTTTTGAAATTATGGACTATGCTGTAGAAAACGGCATAACTTTTTTTGATACCGCAGAAGCATATGGTGGCGGTAATTCTTATGAGGGAAGGAAACAGGCAGATGGTACTACCGATATAAGAGAAAAAAGTACTGAAATGAGTTCATCTGAACTTATAATCGGTCGATGGATGAAAGCTAGAGGTTCAAGAAAAGATATTGAACTATGCACTAAAATTAGCGGTGGTAAAGCTCGTCCTGAACAAATCAAAACTGCTCTTGATGCTAGTTTAGAAAGATTAGGCACCGATTATGTCGACATTTACAAAATTCATTCTCCAGATGTCAATACACCAATAGCTGAATCACTAGGAGCCTTAGACGAACAAGCTAATCTTGGAAAAATAACGGTGTTTGGAGGTTCAAATTACAGTGGCGACCAAATTGAAGAGATGCTTGATGAAGCAACAAAAAATGGATACAGAAGATTTGAAATAATGCAACCGAACTACAACCTTGCTGTACCAGATGCAGAGAATGATGTTTTCCCTATATGCGTAAAGGAGCAGATTGCTATCACGCCATACAGCCCATTAGGCGCTGGGTTTTTGACCGGAAAATATATAAGAGGAGATAGGAATGCTATACCTAAGGGTACGCGTATGGACGTAGCTCCAGGGCATATTGATATATATTTCAATGACCGAAGTTTCAACATAGTGGATAAACTAAAAATCAAAGCTGATGAACTAGGTGTACCTATAACACAACTTGCTATGGGCTGGGTGATGTCTCATCCATCAGTTACTGCAGCACTTGCAGGCGCTAAATCCACCAGCCATTTGCAGAACGCAATCAATGCCTACAACATGAACCTTGGTGAACTTAGAGACGAAATGTCATCTTGGGAGTAATGCATAAGTTTTTGAATGCCAATTAGAATTTCATTATGATATGAACACATCAAAGGTAATCAATATTACGGTTTTGCTTTATGTAGTAAGCTTGGCAGCTTTCACATTGGTTTTATTAAATGGATGCACTAACATCACCAAAAATGAAATTAATTTTGGTGAAACTACTTTATATTTCACAAAAAATGTTCCTAGGGATCAAGCTCAGTCTCTCGGAGACTACCTTTATGAAATAGGCTATCTTGGTGAAACTTCATCTGCAGATGCAAGACTCGACAAAACTAAAGAAAAATACATCTTGCATTTAAACGTCATGCCTGAATTGGAATCTAACGAACAAGTCATACTTGATGTTGATATTTTATCCAATCGGATTTCACAAAAAATACTAGAAGGCGCAACTTTAGAAATAATTCTGGCAGACGCTAACTTGACCCCATATAGAACGGTAACACCGCGCCAACTTGGTAAATTAGCTGAATCCAATAATAACGAACTTTTTTATACTAAAAACATATCAGAGGAAGAATCACAGAAATTCATTGAATACCTTAAATCAAATGAACTATGGACTAGCGCAACTGATAACCTCGATCAACTTGACAAGAACAATGAAACTTACATTTATCGAACTAACAACAAAAATTTTGAGGCTGACCCATCAAATGCGAAAATGTTTTCTGCTCTAGCCTCAGCCAAAATCTTTGATGGATACAGTGTAGCCGTAGAAATAACAGATAACCAATTACGGCCTATAACCGTTGTGCAAAATTACGACTTAGGCAGTTTATTAGAATATGAAAACAACAAGCTTTTCCATTCTTCCAGTGTAACCAATTATCAAGCAAACTCACTGTTAGATTATCTTATAGCATGGAATGTTTTTTCTGTAGAATCACAAAAGGGTGGATTGTTAACAATCGAAAAAGATGTGTACATATTTAAATTGATAATAGATGAAAACATGTACGATAACGATGAAACCAGACAGACGTTAGCAGTTTTAGGAAACATGATTAGAGAAAACGTCTTTCCTGACGAAAAAGTTCATGTCCACATTGCTAATCCTGCTCTTGAGACAGTATCGGTCGTAATTCCAATGGCAAGTAACCCATAACTAGCACTAGAGTTATCGGAATTACTATTTTTTTAAAGCATCAACAAAAGTTAAATCTCTCCCAGTTAAAACAGGTCTTACCGCACTAAGGAAAGCATCTAAAATCGTATCTGGTTTTAAGTCAGATGTATCAAACTCCATTTTACGTTTTATATTAGCTTGATTAAATTCATACAAAAACTCATCTTGTATTTCATCAATTTCGTTTGGTTGAACTAGTTGATACGGATGAGGATCTGATTTCATCCTCTGTTCAATTACTTTAGAATCAGCTTTCATGTTTACCAATATAGTTGATGAAGGAAATTTTGTTTCTATGTACCTGTGGTAAGTAACTTCACTTTCTGGGTGATAATACCTAGGACCATATATTTTCTCTTCAATATGAAATCCTCCTAGAATACAATCGTCATACCTTTCTAAAATATCAAGATGGTAGAAAATCACCATACGCTGGAACCGTTCTTTTAAAACTGAGGACAAATTCCACATAGACTCCTGATCTTCCGGGGATAAATGATGATAATCAGGAATCGTAAAATCTCCGTCATCCATATGAAACCTTTTTCCTAACGGATAACCCCAATCTCTTAAGCTATTTGCAAGAGTGGTCTTTCCTACATATTCGCAACCAATCAAAATTAATCGCATATCTTATTATCTCCTATAAAGCATCAATCAAAACTTCAGGGTTAAACTACCATATTGTAAATCCACCATCAACTATAAAATTCTGCCCTGTAATCCAAGAACCCGCTTCAGAAGCTAATAAAGCTACTACACCTTTTAAATCAGACGGTAGTCCTCTTCTTCTTAAGGCTGTTGAATTCATACATTTATCTAGCATTTTCACATCAGCATCTGGCTTTGGTATCATTCCTGGACTAATGCAATTAGCATTTACTCCAAATTCTCCTAATTCCATAGCCAAATATCTAGTAAAGTTAATAATTCCTGCTTTAGCTGTTTGATATGAAGCACCACCTCTGTGAAATCCAGTACCATCGTAAAATCTTTTGTCATTAGTGAGACTACCATGTATAGAGCCTATAGTTATTATTGAACCGGAGCGCTGATTCACCATGATTTTGGCTGCCGAATTAGCTGAAAGGTAAGTACCATTAACATTCAATTCCATTGTTGAAACAAATTCTTCTATATCTCCATTAGGAACGAAAGTAGCAGGTTTGACTGCTCCTCCTGCATTACATACCATGACATCTAATCTACCATATTCACTAACTGTTTGATTAACCAACTGATCAACTTGAATTGGGTCAGTTACATCGCAGCCAATACCTAAACTGTTTATGCCTTTTGACTTCAATTCGTTTGAGCGCTTAACGCAAAGATCACGTCTTCTACTAGCGATAACAATATTTGCCCCTAATTCTCCTAAGGCAGAAGCCATTGCAAAACCAAGATGAGTTGCTCCTCCTGTAATTATCGCAACTTTACCATTTAAGTCAAAAAGGTTTTGTATTTCCAATTGATGTACCTCCATTAAGTTACTAGCGGTCAATGATTCCTTATATACTCAAGGATAAAGTAATGATATTATCAGTTCACATTGTGTAACGCTTTAATCATTAAAGCATCTGCGATTGGGTTAACACAATTAAACCCAATACTCGTAGAAATTGCTGATTCGAGTTGATATACACAGATGATTTAAATCAAACAAACTAATTTAACTGGAGAAATTAATATGCCGAAATTTACAACGAGACCTGTAATAATGGGAAGGAAAGGAGTTGTAACTGCAGGGCATTACCTTGCTGCCACTGCCGGTCACCGCATAATGGAAAAAGGTGGTAACGCTATTGATGCTGCAGCTGCAATGAGTATATGTGTTAATTTATTAGAACCTCAAAGTTGCGGTATTGCAGGTGAAGTCCCAACTTTAATCTATTCCGCAAAAGAACAAAAATCTTATGCCATTAGCGGTGTAGGATGGAGTCCCGAAGCGTTTACTATAGAATGGTGCAAGAATAATGGAATCGACCTTATACCCGGAGACGGATATCTACCGATAACTGTTCCAGCTCCTATTAGTACTTGGGGGTTGGCGTTAGCTAGATTCGGCACCTTAGGTTTTGCAGATATTCTAGCCCCTGCAATTGAGTTAGCTGAATACGGCTATCCCATGTACGCAAGTTTAAGAGACACGCTAATTAATGGAAAACACAAATATCTGAATTTGTACCCTACTACAGGAGAAATATACCTTCCAAAAGGTGAAGCTCCAGATATAGGAGATCTATTGGTCAACAGCGATTTTGCAAACATGCTTAAACTAATAGTAAGCGAAGAAAAAAGTAACATAAATAAAGGACGCATAGCAGGAATCGAAGCGGGATGTAACGCTTTCTATAAAGGTCCAATAGCTGAAGCCATGCTTGATTTTATCTCAAACAATCCGGTAGAAGATGCAAGTGGGTTAAGCCACACAGGATTGCTTTCAGATAAAGATTTGTCAGAATGGAGTGCAGAAATAGATGAACCATTGCAATATAATTACAAAGGCATAGATGTTCTAAAATGCTCATCTTGGACACAAGGGCCCGTATTTCTACAGCAATTGGCTATTTTGCAGAATTACGACCTTAAATCAATGGGTCATAATTCTACAGAATATTTACATACCTTAATTGAATCAGCTAAATTAGCGTTTGCTGACCGAGAAGCATATTATGGTGACCCTAAATTTGATGATGTTCCATTTGATTATTTGTTATCTGATTCATATAACAAGCAACGAAGTTCACTCATAAATCAAAAAGCTTCAATGGAACTCAAAGCAGGAGCCCTTACAAACGGCAAAATCCCTGAATATATATCTGATACAGTACAGGACAACAACAGATATGCTTTGGGAATAGAAAAACGTCCTACCAAAGATTTAGGATTGGGACACTCACATACAGGTGATACTACACACTTAGATGCTATAGACCAATATGGGAATATGGTAGCAGCAACACCGAGCGGAGGATGGCTAGGTACTTCACCAGTAGTGAAAGGACTTGGGTTCCCAATGGGAACCAGAGGCCAAATGTTCTATTTAAACCCCTTGAGACCCAACGCCTTGGAATCGCGTAAAAGACCTAGAGCTACCTTAACCCCTTCAATGGTAACCAGAAACGGAAAACCGGAAATGGTTTTTGGAACTCCTGGCGGCGATTCCCAAGATCAATGGACTTTACAGTTTTTCTTAAATTATTACGAATTTGGAATGAATCTACAGGAAGCATTAGACGCTGCAACCGTTCATAGCATACATTTCCCTTCATCTTTTTATCCAAGAGAAGCTTTCCCTGGTCAATTATCGGCAGAAAATGATATACCCGCAGAAACAATCAAAAAACTTGAAGAAAAAGGACATATAATAAATAGAACAGATGCATGGGCCCACGGAAAAGTTATGGGAATAACAATCGACACAAAAAGAAATCTGATTTCTGGAGCATCAGCCGCAAAGGGAATAATAGGATATTGTATTGGGTGGTAAAAAACAATTAAACCTTGAGGCAGCCGCTTCGATTATAAGTTCTGCTCGCATCAATAAAACGAAATTAGGCGAAATTAAAAAAGATTACAGGCCAACCGAGGAAAATGAATCTTACTTGATTCAAAACCTTGTTAAAAACCACTTGGGTCAAAAAGGATACGGAGACCAAGTTGGATATAAAATAGGATGTACTACTCCAGTCATGCAAAAATACCTAAACATCCACAACCCATGTGCTGGAGTAATATTTGAGTCCACAGTTCAAAAGAATTTTGGTCAAACCAAACATAATGATTACCAATATCCAGGTGTCGAATGTGAAATTGCTGTTTCCTTAAGCAAAGACATGAATAAAAACAATGGGCTTTACACCGAAGCGTCTGTGGTTGACTACGTAGATTCGGTAATGGCTGCGATAGAAATCGTAGATGACAGGTGGGATAATTACCATAACGTAAGTACGCCTACACTTATTGCTGATAATTTTTTCGGTGCTGGATGCGTTTTGGGAAATAGAAATAAAATCACTGACATTAATTTGAATTCAATTAATGGTTATATGAAAATAAACAATAAAATAGTTGGGTCAGGTACAGGCAAAGACATCATGGGTAACCCATTTAAAGCTCTTGCCTGGTTAGCTAATTTAAATGTGACCGCAGGAACTCCACTCAGTTCAGGTCAGTTCGTATTACTGGGGAGCATTGTTGAAACAAAATGGGTAAACAAAGGGGACCTTGTAGAAATCGAAATCGACGAACTAGGAAAAGCATCTATTGAATTTACTTAATTCCCTGATTTATAGCTGTATTTCACATGATTGAATCCAACTGTATAGAATGCCAAACTCAGTTTAACAAAACTGAACTGAACAGATGCCCTAATTGTGGGAAGTCGACTACTGATTCTGAACCTAATTCTAAATCTACAGGCTTTTCATTAGATCAATTTACAAGCTCTTTATCAAACAAACAGTTCCAATGGTTATGGTTATCAAACACCTTTTCATTCCTAGCTATGAACACTCATATGACTATCCGCTCTTGGTTGGTTTTGGAACTACCTGAATTCAACATAATATTTACTACAATAGTAGACCCAGATTTTGCTCCTTTAGCCTTAGTTATCGCTCTGATGTCATTTTCTCTCCCAATAATATTGACTTCATTTATTGGAGGCTTACTAGCAGATAGGATATCAAGAAAACTTTTAATTATGCTTTCAATATCTGGAAATGTCATTATGGCTTTAACAGTTGCTTCATTAGATTATTTTGAACTTATCGAATATTGGCATCTAATAGTACTAGGCATGGGACAAGGAGCTATGATGGCATTTACCATGCCATCACAACAGGCAATGATATCTGACGTAATCCCAGACCGTAACTTGATGAATGCCATATCAACTATAAGTGCTGCACGAAATTTCACACGGATAATAGGACCAATAATGGCTGGGTTCCTAATAGCATGGATCGAAACACATGGGGCATTCCTCGTAGTTGCTACTTCTTATGCTGCAGCATTATTATCTATTTCGGTAATAAATGTACAAAAGAAGCCTTCTACTAAACAACCAACCAAAATGTCTGAAGATTTCAAGGCTACTTTTTCATATATTGCAGGACATCAAGTTTTACCTGCAATGCTAATAATGACATTTATACCAGTATTATTCGGTTTTTCTTTGTGGCCATTACTACCGGCATGGGGAAAAGAAGTTCTAGATATTGGCCCAGAAGGGTTAGGTTGGTTAAATGGAGCACAGGGAATCGGAGCAGTTATAGGCAGCCTTATTTTAGCTGCATTAACACTAAAAAAGCGTGGCCGAGTGATGTTAATCATATGTTTAGTATGGGGGTTAATTCTTTCGATTTTCGCTTATACAAACACTATGCCATCAGCGTTATCAATGTTAATTTTACTTGGTGCTTTAAGCGGAATATTTTTAGCTCTAAATACTACCCTACTTCAAACTTATACAAGTCATGACATGCGGGGAAGAGTAATGAGCATATCTATGATGATGTGGGGCATAATGCCCTTAAGTGCTGTTCCATTTGGTATAATTGCTACAACTACAGGTAGTACACCTTTATCTTTAGGGTTAAGTGGGATCTTGCTAGTAGTTTGTACTTCAGTATTCTGGTTATATAAACCAACTTTCACAAAAATAGATTAAGTATTAATAAACATAGAGGTTTTAACATGTCTTTTAAATTTGTACAAATGTCCGATCCACAATTAGGTTTTTACGCTTCTAGACACCCCGGTACCGAAGGTATTGCTTATGAAGTAGCAAATTTATCCAAAGCTATTTCAATCACAAATGAGATTGCCCCAGATTTTGTTATAACAACGGGAGACTTAATGCAGGACAGACTAGAATCAAGTCATGCAGATATCGTGAAGGACATGTACAGTCAGTTAAATTGCGATTATTACTTTGCTCCAGGCAATGCAGATTTAACAAACAGTCCTGAATTTGAAGATATAGAACGCTATAACAAACGATTTGGCAAAGATTATTACAGTTTTAATCATAAGGAATCACAATTTATAATTTTGAATAGCTGTGTTTTATTTGATTGGTCTAATGTACCAAATGAAGATGCAAAACAAATCACATTTTTAGAGCAACAGTTAGAAATAGGAAAACAAAGCAAAGTTGTACATCAATTAATATTCATGCACCATCCACTTTTTGGGAATGACCCAAAAGAGGAAGATAGCCACATGGTGTTACCAAAAAGCCAAAGGTCTAAATTTCTGAAATTGCTTGATGATTACAAAGTAAGCGGAGTATTTACTGGACATTGGCATGCAAACAATATCACAAACTATAACAGTACAAACTTGATAACTTCAGGACCAATAACTTTTTCACTTGGAGAAGAAGGTTCAGGAATAAGATTAATAGAAGTAGATGGTAATAACTTCAACCATAAGTATATTGAACTATAAATCAAATGTTTTAGTATGTGGGAACCCTAACTCCAAGTAAGAATAGCCATAGAAACTCTTTATAATATTGGTTCTACATTTTTAACAAATTCTGAAATACTGTCATTTACAGTATCGGAAGAAGTATCGATTTCAAATTTGTTTTTGATAATAGATTGGTCATATAAAGTTTGAAATCTCGCTAGAATGTAATCTACATCCTGTAGTTTCATCAAGCTACCTTCGTGTCTTTCAGGAAATAGACTTTCTCCTGCAATTACTCTTTCTTTTATTTTGTCCAAAGATGCCTTTACATGAACCAATATCATATCCGGCATTTTATTCATTACAATTTCTTCATAATGATGCACTCCTGCCCATCGGTCAGCATATTCACCTGGCCTACCAAAACCATAATACAGAGGGGCATACACAGCATCGGAATAATACCAATCTATACACCAATGATCTTCTCCTTCTGCAACAAATCCATCTTGCATATGGTAATCAGTCTGGTATCTTTGAAAATGTTCCAACAACCCGGGATTCAAATCCAGTATTTTCTTTTCAGATTCTTCTTTATGATATTCATGTCCTATAGCGTGAACCACCCATGGAACCGTGAAATGATCATGGTAATCTATCGAAGGTGGAGGCGTAAATTCGGTATTATTTTTTTTATGCCACCACTTAGATATCTCTACACCTAATGTTCTTTTACCAGCATATTCGCAACCCATCAATATAAGTTTCATATCTAAACCCCTAATTTAATTTCTCAAACGGTTTTTATCATTTTCAGTTAAAAAAGGAACGATTTTTATTTTGAATTCATCTAATGATTCTTCTACAGAAATATTGGTTGTATCTAATACTACTTTGTTTTTGATTATTGATTTTCCAACTTCCTGTTCAAATCTTTCTAATACATATTCAACATCTTCATCCTTTAGCAATTCTTCTTCATGAGGGTTGGCTTTTTTTCTATACCTGATCTGTTCAGGAGAACATTTAACATGTACCAAAACTGTTTCTGGCGAATTCTCAGCAAACCATTTATCAAATTGATTTCTAGTCTGCATTATAGGGTCATCTGGTCCAAGATTTTTTATATAATCAAAATACAGTGGACCATAAACGTTATCTTCAAAATATAGCCCGATAAAAATCACGTCATTCCTATTTGGTGCCCATGGAATATGATAAAAAACATTCCACCTCTGTATCATCTCTTTCAATCTCGGAGTTAAGTTATTTATCTGTGCATGTTCTTCTTTGGATAAAGCAGGTGGATGTCCAATTTCAGGAATACGGAAATGGTCATGTATGCGATACTCTTCAGGTAAATTCAAAAAGGCACCCATACTTTCCATACTCCAGCCTAATATTGCCTGAGATAAAGTTCTCACACCTGAATATTCACAACCAACCATTATTAATCTCATTCCCACTCCAACAATTTTATTAGTAGCTTAAAAAATTAATACACTAGCACTCATGCTCACACCTAGTAAAAATCCAAGTGTGATTTTAAATCAGTTTGCTTCTTTTCTAGCCGATAGTATCGTGAGAATGCCAAGTACTATCGTCATAATAGGCCATCCCAAGAAACCAATAAACCCTACAAGATCTAAAATGTCACTTTCGAATGGAAGAGTCCATCCTAGCAGTAATAAAGCTCCAAATAGTGCGGTGATTCCGCCCGCTATATGGTTCAAGTTTTTTTGTAAAAATATTGCTATACCTAGTAACAAGCTGGCAGCAGCCATAAACGTGAACATACCTCTAAACATAGCCTCCCCGATTGCGATTGCGTTGGCAGCATCACCACCCTGGTCGGTCCAACCGCTGTCATAAACAACATTATGAAGACCATATTCAACAGCAACAATTGCTGCTGATAAGAGCGCTAAAACTGATGCAAGCCCTGCAAGATCCGAGCCTGTTTTCTGTTGGCCCTGCATAGATCGAGCTAAATATGCGGTTCCAACAGTGATGGCCAATACTGCTACTGTCCAGCCGACCCCAGTAATTTGACCAAGTGTAGCGCTATCAAGTAAGTTTTGTGCAGTATCAGAGAATGAGGCCTCATCTGTTGTTCCCCCAGGTTCTATAAATAACATAATAATCGCTAATATTGGCCCAATTATCAACATAGATCCAGTAAGCATTTTTGATCCCATAACACACTCCTATAAAGAAAAATAACAGGTAATTTCAGTTAGAGGATGTTAACATAAAAGCAATTGAATGAATATCGCAAATAATTGGATTTATTGTCCAATTAAGGAGAATTGAAATGGGTGCTCCCTACAAAGTGAAAATAACCGTTGTCAAAAAAACATTTCATACAGATTTAGTTGATCAATATACCGATAATCCTGAAAGTTGGAAAGAAGGATCTATTGGGTGTAAACCGAACTGCTGCCATAGTTTTGATATTGGTCATGAATTCATTAGCGATGGAACTCATATACCTGAAGGATTTCCAGACCCACCATGGGTTGACATACAAAAATATGTCTTCATTTTAGGAAGAGGCGGAAATATGTTAGGAACAAAACCAGGTACTTTCATATCAAACTGTACCGACGGATTCAGACCAGTTACATATAAACTTGAACGGATAGAGGATTAAATACTATAACGTCATGATTAAGTTACTAAATAGGTACCATATTCAAGCTTCCTATTCATTAATGGTTATAGCATTAATTATTTTAATAAGCGTAGGATGCCAAAAGAATAATCAAGAAGGTGACCCACCGCCTCAAGCCCAACCTGCAGCAGCGTCTGTTGCAAAAGCGGACTATAATCAAACCAAACCAGATAACGAAAATAACACCCAACAAAATGATACTTCTACTTCCTCAACAACAGCTATAATTTTTTCAAATAAAACGACTGCCAGGTACTTGGTTCAGGAACAGTTATTAAGGTTGAATTTCCCAAATGACGCAATAGGAACAACCAAATCGGTTGAAGGCAACATTAAAATAGATAGCAATGGTCAAATTGACAAATCTAATTCTCTTATGCAAGTCAACCTTGGTGATTTGAAGAGCGATTCGAAATACAGAGATAGATATCTGAACAATAAAACCTTAGAAACCAACATTTATCCATATGCCAAATTTGTGCCAGACGAAACACAAAACATGGACTGGCCTTTGCCTGTGTCAGAAACTATTGAATTTAATTTGATTGGTGACATGACAATAAAAACAACCACCAACCGTCTAACTTGGATAATTAAATGTTCGAACGACGGTTCAACGATAACTGGTAAAGCCACAACAGAATTTACATTTCAAGATTTCAATATAACTAAACCAAGTGCAATGTCTGTGGTGAGCGTGGAAGATGAAATCAGACTAGAAATAGATTTTGAAGCAACTATTGATTAATGAATTTTACGATAATTTAAAAAACTCAGCTTTGTTTTTGAAAATTAATGGTATTTGATATTTAAACGAACCTCTTCTAATATGACAGGCTTATTTCTTATACTTTCCTGAGCAAAATTAACTGTTATTTGGTTATTTCCTTTTACTAAATCAGCTTCGGTCACATCAAATTTAATTAATGTCCCACATTTTTTCACAGTTTTCATGTCTGTATGGTAATTTTCAGCTTGATCAAATTGTAAATGTTCCCAACCATCTTCTGAATTATTGGCTGATTGGAAAATTACATTTTTTTCATTAATTGAAACACTTATTTTCTGGTACTCATTACATTTTAAACCAGTAATACCTAGTTCCAATATACATTCGAAAAGAGATTGATTTTTTTTAGCTGATTTTAAATCGTCCGCTATATCCATTTTTAAAACCACTCCACGATTCGAATGAGTTCGCACCAATTGAATAGGCAATTGTGCCCTTGGAATCGCATATCTAAAAGCACCTACATGAGCAGAAGCATTTTCTACACGGTCATAGTGATCCAATTCATATCGTTTCGATGCTTTTTTCAATTTAACTGGATCAGCCATTTTCCCCATCACTTTTTGTTTCCATTTTGCTGGGGTATTAAAGTAATTAAAAAAGTACAACCCGTCTACACCTGCATCCCAATAACGCATTGCTAAAGCATATAAAACCTCTTCATCTAATGCCCACCTTAAAGCCTCAAAACTACCATAAATCCTGCATTTAGAATTTTTGGCTGCTTCTACAAATTCTTTTATAGGCATTTCAAAAGGCATAAAACCCCCACCTGCAGCTACTAAATCCACCAGATCTTCTTTAATCCATGTTTCTACATCTAACCCAATCCTCAATGAATCGTATAGCGTCGGTGGAACTCTTACTAACAACTGAGTTTCATTTCCATTTAGCTTAGCTGTCCTACTCAACAAAGTTCTTACACGTTCAATAAAATCAGTCATAAGATAGGCGTTGGATTTAGCTTCTTCAGGCCTGAAAAAAGCAGGATGCCTCATATAATCAAGCTCTATACCCGACAATTGGAATTTTGTAACTAACTCTTCTATTATCCGAAAATAATGTTCTCTGACCTCGGGATATTTATAATCTACTCCTGTCCTTATAGCATATCTAACAGTCGGAGATGGGATAAACTCATCCGGCTGACCAATCAATAAGTCTGGCCTTGAGCGTCTAAATTCACCATATCTCGGAGACATAAAAGGTATTGCATAATGACTATTCATGCGCATCGAGGCAAAAATATCTATATTCGAATTTTTAAATTCATTGGTGATTCCGGTAAGTGGACCACCATATAACTTTTTTAGTGCGTTAAAATTTTTTAGAGCTTGTTCGTGATCTGATGTTAATTCACCTATTGTTATTTTTTCATCGTTTGTAACTTCCTGACCCACCCCAAATATTTCTCCAATTTGTGTTTCATAATCATATACTTCATGATCTCCAACACACCAAGAAATCGTGTCGACAGGTGAACCTGAATATCTACATAGCATTTCCGTTTCAAGTGTGTTTTTATCAATACGTTTATTACTAAAACTAACTATCCATCCATCATCGTTTACGATAATTCTTCTAGCAATTTGTTCCTTTGACATGCCTACCTCTCTAAATTTAGTATTTCTACAAAATTTTTATGAAATGTTGTTAAATGATGATATATTCATTTTCAATACAAATCCAACATTTAGTTATCAATATAATGCCATTTATTTTACATGCAGACCTTGATGCTTTTTTTGCATCAGTTGAACAATTTGATGATTATACATTAAGAAATAAACCAGTAGTGGTCGGCGGTAGCCCTGAATCACGAGGCGTCGTAGCCGCTGCATCATATGAAGCCAGAAAATTCGGTATTCATTCGGCCATGCCAATGATAACGGCACTCAAAAGATGTAAAAATCTAATTCGAATTGATCCAAGGTTTGACCGTTACAAACAAATTTCAACCCAAGCTTTCGATATATTTCAAACGTTCACTAAAACAATAGAACCCCTCTCGATAGACGAAGCATATCTTGAAATAACACACTTAATCAACAATAATGATGATCTTTACAAAATCGGTAACGAACTTAAACAATCCATATTACAAACATTAGGATTAACTATTTCAGTAGGAATAAGTACAAGTAAATCTATTTCAAAAATCGCTTCAGACATTAACAAACCTGACGGATTAACTATCGTATTACCGGGGACTGAAAAAAAATTCCTCTACCCACTAGATGTCGGGAAATTATGGGGCGTCGGTCCCAAAACTACTGAACGTTTAAAATCCCAAGGAATACAAACAATCGAAGACCTAGCAAAATCACCTGTTACTGATCTGACTATGCTATTTGGTAATCAAGCCCAACAAATGATTAAATTGGCAAATGGAGAAGACAACCGGTTAATTACATCCATGTCAAAAAGAAAATCGTTTAGTTCAGAGGTTACTTTACCAAAAGACATATCTGATATAGACGAAATCATTGACATTATCATTCGTCTTAGTGACGAAGTTTCAGCAAATTTATCACAGAGCTATATTTTTGGCGCCACAATAAAACTAAAATTACGATTCCACGATTTTAAAACTATAACTAGGCAAACTAGTTCTGATTCTCCAATTAATGCAAGCGAAGATATTAGTCAAATAGCAATAAACCTAGCAAAATCAGAAATTGTTGGAAATCGTAAAATACGTATGATAGGCGTAGGTGTATCGAATATCAAAACTGAATTCAACCCTAACAGATTCACACAGATTAAATTCCCAGGCTTCTAAGTAAAACATCTTGTATAAATTTGAGTTAAACCATGTAAAAAAGTAGAATACTTAGATTCAAGGAGATATAGGAGATACATTATGAACGCATCAAGACAAAATATAACGTCCACAACAGTAAGTGAAACTAATCTTGATCCCTGGCCAATTGGTAAGGAAAATATACTATCAGGTGATGCAGAAGCTTATGGAACTGTATTATGGCAATCCAAAGATAAGTTACTTTGTAACGGTGTATGGTCATGTACAGCAGGCAAATTTAACTGGGAATACACTTGGAATGAAACATTTTACCTAACTCAAGGGAAAATGACTATTTCAGTAAACAATGCTGAGAGTACTGAATATAATGCCGGAGATTTAGTATTTATTCCAAATGGCACAAGTACAACTTGGACGATAATTGAACCCGTTCGAAAAGTGTTCCATTTAGAATCAGAGACACCTTTAGAATTTTAATATTTTAAGTTAATCCCGAACTATGGAATTTTCTAAACTTTTGTATTTTAATCCAAGAGTTAAACACCTTGTAATCATGAATAAAACAAAAGCGCACCATAATCCATGATTACCCAAATTACTTACCAGATAAAAAGAACTAACCACTAATACTACCAGTGAAATAAACATTCCATTTCTCATTGCTGAAGTTTGAGTAGCTCCTAAAAATATACCATCAAGTTGATAACTGACCGCAGATATCACAGGTAAAATCACAATCCAAATAAGATATGTTCCAGAATACTGATTAACAGTGGGTATATCCGTAAGCAAACTGACCATATTAGAACCTAACATCCAAAATATAATAGAACAAAAAACACCTACCAATAAACACCAAAAAGAAGATGCTATCACGTATTCTCTAAACATTTTAAAGTCCCGGGCACCCTTTGATTCACCAACTAACGTTTCTGCTGTGAATGCAAATCCATCTATAAAAAAAGCTGCAAATATATGGAAATTTAATAGCACACCATTAACTGCTAATTGTAAATCTCCTATTGTAGAACTCCTGTTTATAAACCAAAGGTGGCTTAACGTTAAGCATAAGGTTCTCAAAAATATATCTAGATTTATGTTAAACAGTAATCCAAATGATCTTTTGTTAAAAATGCCTGATAAAGTAATTTCCGAATCCATTCTTTTTATTAGCGAAACAACGATTGTTAGGCCAATCAAACATGCTATCCATTCAGATATCAAAGTACCAGTTGCCACACCACTAATTCCCATATCCAAAAAAATCACGAATACCACGTCTAATATCGCATTCAATCCGTTAACAACAAATGCCAAAAACAACACTATCCTAGTTTTCTGCATTGCTATCAACCAGCCAGTAACTCCAAAATTCATTAATGCCGCCGGTGCACTTAAAGCTCTTATAGAAATATATAAAGAAGCATGTTCAGATACTTGTTCACTCAAATTCAACATAGGATTAACCAAAGGCATTATGATATTTCTTAAAAGTAGAATCAAAATACCAAAAAACAATCCAATAATAAGAGAACGCAAAATAATATTGATTAATTCATCATGATTTTTTGAACCAAATGATTGAGCAGCTAAACCGGTTGTACCCATTCTTAAAAAAATAAAATTTCCATATAAAAATGAAAAAATCCATGCGCCAGCTGTTATAGCAGCTAAGTAACTTGCTTCTCCAAGGTGGCCAATAACTGCAGTATCCACCAAACCAAGTAAAGGTGCCGTCAAATTAGATAAAATCAAAGGCAATGCAATCGCGATAACTTTTTTGTGAACTGACATTTTCAACATAGTAGTAAACATTTAATTTATTTTCATAAAATAATTACACTTGATTTGATTTCATTTATTCCAAATTCCATTTATTGATATATATTTACTCCGCACAAAATTGTTATACTTATTTCAAATATTGAAACATATGTAATCATAATTTCATTATAAAATATGTTGACCAAAACCCAATTATTCAACAAAGGAGGCATTAAATGCCATATTATTTAACTCAATGTTCTTATACTTCAGAAGCTTGGTCTAACCAAGTGAAAAATCCTGAAAACAGATTTGAAAAGCTTAGTCCAATGCTTAACAAATTTGGAGTTAAAATAGTTCAAGCTTTCATGGCTTTAGGTGAATATGATCTAGTAATGATTTTAGAAGCACCTAATAACAAAACCATTGCCTCGATGTTGATGGCAGTAGCTGGTGCGGGAGCTGTTACCAATCTAAAAACCACTGCATTGATTACCCCAGACGAAGGTTTAGAAGCATTGAAAGATGCTGGAAACGTTCCATATACTCCCCCGAAAAGTAATTAGCAAATAAAACACCAAATAAATATGTAAGCCAACGGTGGGATTCGAACCCACGACCTATTCTTTACGAAAGAATTGCTCTACCCCTGAGCTACGTTGGCAGAATGAATTAGCCTATCTATTGGTTTTTATGAATGAATTGAAAAACTAGATGACAATAAATTCAGCAAACCATTTTAGATTAAGTTAACTATAATGTGATTTGCAGACATTTAGCTTCAATAGCTCTTATCAATTCGTTGTAGGAATCAACAAATTGTTTGACGCCATCTTCAAGTAATTCCTTGGTTATGTCATCTATTTTAATCCCGTACGAATTGAGTTGATTAAAATATTTTTCTAATTGGGTTCTATCTTCATCTAAAGAATTCGTTACCCATCCATGATCTAGAAAAGATTCCAATGTATCATCTGGCATGGTGTTAACCGTGTCATTCCCTATCAAAGAATCTGGATACAAAACATCACTATATTCCGGATTCTTTGTACCAGTACTTGCCCATAAAGGGCGCTGCACACGGGCTTTCTTTTGTTTATATTCAATGAATTGTTCAGAATAAAAATCATTTTTGAAATCGTTGTAAGCTAGTTTAGCATTAGTTATCGCTGCTTTACCTAATAGGTTTTTTATACCATTTGAGTCGGTTTGTTTATTTTGGGATAGTTTCTTATCCACTAATGTATCAACTCTACTAACAAAAAAAGAGGCAACAGAAGCCACAGTAGACAAATCACCGCCCATTAATTCGAAATCCTTTAACCCTGATAAATAAGCTTGTCTGACTTGAGAATATGCTTGTAAGGAAAATATCAAAGTAACGTTGACGTTAATTCCTTTTCCTATAAGTGTCCTTATTGCAGGTATACCTGATGGAGTAGCAGGAACTTTAATCATCAGGTTTTTTTTATTGACTATTTCAAACAGTCTCGTAGCTTCTTCTATAGTTTTATTGGTTTCATGAGCCAAATTAGGATTAACTTCTAATGAAACATATCCATCAGCTCCATTCGTCTTATCATAAGTTGGCTTCAATAAATCCGCTACAGCCCTTATATCATCCAGTACCAACTCTTCATATATAGCCTCTACATCTAGTCCTTGCGATGCTAATTTATTTAATTGTTCATCATAACTCTCGGATCCTGTAATCGCTTTGAAAAATATTGTTGGGTTAGATGTTAAGCCGCTTACACCTATATCAATTAACCCTTTCATGTCTCCAGATAAAATCATCTCTTTACTGATATTGTCATACCATATCGACTGGCCTAAACCATTCACTTTAGTGATGTTATTTTCCAAAGCATATCTCCTTGCGATTATTCAAGTTCTAATATTGGATCACCGTCAAGTACTTGGTCACCTGCTTTAACATATACTTTCTTTACTACACCACTCCAATCTGCTTTCAATGTTTGTTGCATTTTCATTGCTTCCAGAACACACACTTCATCACCAGTTATAACGCTATCACCTTCTTTATGTGCAACGGATATTATCACACCTGGCATAGGAGATTTGAAAACTTTAGGAGCGGATATTTTTTTAATTGGCTTAGTTTGATTTTCATCTTTCGAATCTTCTTTTGAAACAACTACAGAATCTTGTTCGGTATTCTCAACTACGTCTTCAATTATTTCAACCGCAATCTCTTCACCATCAACAGACACAAGGGCTTTATTATCATCCAAATCGATGATTTCAACGCTGTACCAAACATCACTTACTTTAATCTTAAATTTTTTGTCCATCTATTAATAACCGTTATAAAATTATTCATTATCCCAACAAGGAACTAAAAACTCCCGCAACTACTGCAGAACCAATAACTCCAGCAACATTAGGTCCTAAAGCATGCGGTAACAAAAAGCTTTTAGGATTGGATTCTTGTCCTATATGATGAGATATTCTTGCTGCCATAGGAACAGCGGAAACGCCTGCGGATCCAATTAATGGATTTATTTTCTCTTTCATGAAAAGATTCATAAACTTCGCAAAAATAATTCCAGAGACTGTACCGGCAGAAAAAGCTATCAATCCTAATACTAATATCAATATAGACTCCAAGTTAAATACTCTCTGGGCCGTCAATTGTGCTCCTACAGTTAACATCAAGAAAATTGTTGCAATATTGATCAATTCATTAGATGCAGTTGTAGCTAATCTTGGAACAACTCCACTTTCTCTAAACATATTTCCAATCATGAACATACTAATCAGTGGTGCAGACCTTGGAACCACTAGGATAATAATAAGCATTGCCAGAGGAGGGAAAATAAGTTTTTCTAATTGAGAAACTTCTCTAGGAGGCTTCATTTCGATAATTCGTTCTTTGTGTGTAGTTAGCAATTTCATAAGAGGTGGCTGAATAAAAGTAACACTCGCCATATATGAATAAGCTATTACTGCAGTGATTCCTAGTAAATGTGGTGCAAGTTTTGCTGATAAAAATATTGTTGTTGGACCATCTGCACCACCAATTATACCAATAGCAGCCGCTTCTTCTACGGTAAAACCAGAAATGCCAGGTATAAGATGAACTGTAAGAGCTCCCCAAAATGCCAAGAAAATACCAATCTGTGCGGCAGCACCTAATAAAATTGTTTTAGGATTCGCTATTATTGAAGTGAAATCAGTCATAGCACCTAACCCGATAAATATTATGGGAGGTATTATGTTCCAAAAAGATAAACCGTAATGAAAAATCACACCTAATATTCCTGCATCTTGATGACCAGATGTTGATGATGGCTCAGCTGCTAAACCCGTAAAAGGGAGATTAACTACTAAAATCCCCAATCCAATTGGCAAAAGTTCATAGGGTTCCATATTTTTGCTGATTGCCAAAATTATAAATGCGGTACCCACTAGAAGCATTATGAAGTTCTGCCAGCCAATATTCATAAAACCTGAAGTATTTATGAATTCTAAAAATTCAGTCACTTATACTCCCCACTACAATAGTTAATAACACATAGTTATAAGATGAATTTTCGATTCTCATGTCTGTATTTATTTTCACTCAAAGATTCCTATCATCTTTTGATTTTATTCGGATTTCGCTTTAGACAATAGAGCTCGATATGCAGCTACTCCCAAAGTAGCTGCTAAAACTTTATCCTTGTTGTTTTGAGTGGCTAAAGAATCCCTCTCGGTTCTATTAACCATTGGTTTTGTTATAAATTTCGCTAATACATATGACATGACTTTTATAGATAACATTAATACAATTAATAATACAAAAGCAGTACCAACACCTATTAAAGTTAAAGTTAAAGCTTCCGCAACAACTTGATTATCCATTTAAACCCATCAACATTTTATTATATTTCAAATGACAAAAACGCTTAAAATTCCCAACAAGCATTTAAATTAAATCTTTGTTTAAGTTTACCAAAATATATATCATTTCTATAATATATAAATGTAATCAAAATATTTTAATCTTTGATTTAAAGTATTAATTGAGCAAATTCATATTAGGATAGTGGGTATGACAAAACAAGTAGACATCAACTGCGATATGGGCGAAAGTTTTGGAATGTATAAATTAGGACATGATGAAGAAGTAATAAAGTATATAAGTTCTGCAAATATAGCATGTGGATTCCATGCCGGAGACCCTGTTTGGATGAATAAAACAGTTAAACTTGCAGAAGATAATGGTGTAAAAATCGGTGCTCATCCGAGTTATCCAGATTTAAATGGATTTGGCAGAAGAAATATGGACATTACCTCAAACGAATTGAAATCAGATATTCTTTATCAAATTGGTGCTCTTCAAGCATTTACCCAAAACAAAAAACTTCAACATGTAAAACCGCATGGAGCTCTATACAACCAAGCTGTTGTTAACGAAAAAATAGCTAAAACTATTTGCGAAGCAATACTAGAATTCGATTCAAACTTGATTCTTCTAGCTTTATCTGGGTCCAAGTGGATCAAAAACGCAAAAGATATGGGGCTAAAAGCATACAATGAAATTTTTGCCGACCGCGCTCTTAACGATGATGGTTCGTTAGTATCCAGATCTATACAAGGTTCCGTTTTACACGATGTAAATGAAGTAGCTGATAGAAGTAATCAAATGGTAATGGAAGGTATCGCCACCACAATGAATGGTAATAAAATAGAGATTGAAGCTGACAGTTTGTGTATACACGGAGACACTCCAGGAGCAGTTCAAATGGCTTTAACAGTAAACAACAGCCTCAAATCGTCCGGCGTCGAAATTAAACCATTACAAAATCTAGTTAATTAGCTACACAAATTAGAAGAGCACAGCAATAATAATGAACGAAGATCACCCAATAATAGAATCAACAAGCGACTGCTTTATATCCGTCAGGTTTAATGATGAAATAAACCCTGAAACTAATAACAAAGTCCATACTTTATTCACCCTTCTAAATAAAGATTCTCATTTAGGGATAATCGGATTAACACCATCATATAATTCTATACTTATACAGTATAATCCCTCTGAATTATCTTACGAATCATTGGTAGATTTGGTCGAAAAGAACTTATCAAAAATTGAAAGCAGATTAACAAAACAAACAGTGATAGAGATACCGGTTTTATATGGTGATAAATACGGGGAAGATTTAGATTTTGTAGCCAGCCACAATAATTTAACTACTGATGAAGTTGTTGAAATCCATTCTACTCCAACGTACCTTGTGTACATGATCGGATTCACTCCAGGGTTCCCTTATTTAGGAGGCATGGACGAATCTATATCAACTCCTAGGTTAAGTACACCAAGAACAATAATACCGGCTGGATCAGTAGGAATCGCTGACAAACAAACAGGCATATATCCAACTGAAAGTCCTGGTGGATGGCGGCTCATAGGAAAAACACCGCTGATGCTTTTCAACCATGAAAAAAAACCACCTTCTCTTATCATGCCTGGAAACCTTATAAAATTTGTTCCTATACAATCTATAGAAGAATATGAGAATATATTGCATTTGGTTAAAACTAACAAATTCGAACCAAATAAGAGTATGAAAAATGAAGACTAAAATATTTGAAATAAATAACTCTGGGCCGCAAACAACCATTCAAGATCTAGGAAGATATGGATTCCAAAACATTGGTGTACCTGTCTCAGGCCCTATGGACCCTTTCTCATTTAAAATGGCAAACATCCTTTTAAATAATCCAGTAAATTTTGCTTGTCTAGAAACAACATTTTTAGGCCCTAGTTTAAGCGCTCTAGACGACGCTATTATTTCTATAACTGGAGCAGAAAGTACAGTAAAAATAAATGACCAACCCATAAAACTTTGGCAACCTGTAAAAATTTCCAAAGGAGATATAATATCATTCGAATCTCTTCATCGAGGAACGATAAATTATATAGGTATACAAGGAGGGTTTGAATGTCCTTTAATAATGAATAGCCGATCAACTTATCTTACAGGTCAGTTCGGAGGTCAAAACGGAAGAATATTAGAAAAAGGAGATGTTTTATATAAAGGCGTAAGTCCAAATAATGAATTTATAGAGACTTCATTTCCTACAGGTTTCAATTTTGTCATTCCTTCAAACCCTTTGGAGGTTAGAATCCTTATAACAAATTCAATGAATAAATTTAGTAGAGAATCGCTTGCTCAACTTTGGGAATCTACATATTCGATATCCCCCAAGTCCAACCGGATAGGCTATCGATTAAATGGTCCAAAAATTGATCATGCAGGGGGGGCAGATATAATATCTAGTGGTACTGAATTTGGAGCTATACAAATACCTGGAGACGGCCAACCAATCATATTAATGGCCGATAGAGGAACTACGGGAGGATATTCAAAAATAGGAAGTGTAATTACTCCTGACATTTCAAAACTAGCTCAAGCAGCCCCAAATAATAAAATTAATTTTAGACCAGTAAGCCTGCATGAAGCTCACCAAATATCATTTAAATATGAAAGAGTCATGAAATCTTTAGCATCCACCGTAAGCGGACTAGATAATAATATACGAGTTATATATGACAACAAAGACTTTGAAATTCACAAAGTTAGTGGGGGGGAAATAACGGATCCAAACAAGATAAAAGAGCATTCCGACATAGAATCTCAAAAATACAGCGTTGAGTATAATGGTGAAACTTACAGTCTAGCTATTGAAACCTACCGATAAACTTATTATCAATCCCAAACTTCTCGAAACACTCTAATCCAATTCAAACCAAGAATCTTCTGTATTTCTTCAAATGAAAACCCTTTGCGTTCCATTGTATCTATTAATTCAGGGAATTTATCTGGAGTTTCAAATTTTTTTGGGTAATTTGATGGAGTGGTCACATCAGTAAATGTAGAGGGGAATTTAGTACCCTGCTGGGACCCAATATATTTCCAAAATTCTTCAGGTTGGTCTTGAGTGAAATCTGTACCAATACCAACATGATCTATACCTAAAAGATCGACAGTATAACTAATTGCATCTACATAATCTTCTACGGTTGAATCATTTCCCTGTTTCAAAAATGGAGCAATAGCTGTAACTCCTACAATACCACCTTTAGAAGCCATTAGTTTTAAAGCTTCGTCAGTTTTATTTCGTGGTACGTCATGATAAGACTTCGGATTAGCGTGAGTTATAGCTACAGGTTTTTCGGAATAGTCGATAGTTTCCATAGTTGTTACAATACCAACATGAGATAAATCAATTAAAATCCCTACTTCATTCATTATTTTAATTGCATCTATACCAAAATTTGTTATCCCGTCATCTACTCTTTCGTAACACCCATTCCCCAACAAATTCCTTTCATGGTAAGTAAACTGAATTATTTTGACGTTTAATTCGTCGAAGGTGTATATATAATCTAAATTATTCTCAATTGGAGATGCATTTTGAAATCCTATGATTATTCCTACTTTTCTATTATCAGATGTTTGCAAAATATCATTTACATTTCTGATTAATGAAATATCTTTTCTCGTATTAACCTTTGAATACCAAGCCCCTATGTTATCCAGTGTTTGAGAATAATTTTCCCAGGTAGCTGTAGTAGCATTGATAGCATTGACTTTGCCTTTTTGCAAATCACGATATACGTTTTCACTTTCCCAATTACTGACATTTAAACCGTCAATTATGAGAATTTCATTATTGGCATTTGATTTCAAATTAAACCCCCAAAATATTGTTGCATATTTTTCGTAGTAATTTCTTACTCAATCATATTTATGTCTGAACAAACATTTGATTTATTATATTATTAAAAGATTGCTATTGTTAACAATAAACCAATAACATCAAAATATATCGTGAAACTAAAATATTATTAGCATACTGCTAAATCAGTAAAATAAGGGATTACACATGAAGAAATTTTACAAAGGCAACATCCACACACACACTAATAAATCTGATGGTGATGAAGATCCAATTAAGGTAACTGAATGGTATAAAGAACACGAATATGATTTTTTGGTGTTAACCGATCACAACCATAGGACGATTTTAGATTACGGTAAATCTGATACATCTACAACACCTTTGATGATTCCTGGAGAAGAAGTAACATTAAACCTTCAAAAAAATAATAAAACGACACCAATACATATTAACGGAATTGGTATCGAAAGATTAGTAGAACCAATAGAAGCTGAAAATGTTGTTTCAACAATCCAAGCAAATGTAGATTCGATAAAAGAAGCAGGTGGTATCGCATCTATCAATCATCCTAATTATAAATGGGCATATACTATTTCGGACCTAATACAAGTTAACGGAGCAACAGCTATTGAAGTTTTTAATGGAATTCATGACACCAATGTTTATGGAAGCAAAACAAGACCTAGTTGCGAACAAATTTGGGATGGGATTTTAAGTTCGGGTAAATTAATTTATGGTGTTGCAACTGATGATTCCCACCATTACCATGATTTCACTCCAAAGATGGCAAATCCCGGACGAGGATGGATTTGCGTTGAATCTGAATCCCTTACAGAGTCTTCTATAATGACATCAATCAAAAATGGTGATTTTTACGCATCCACTGGAGTATATTTAAACCATCTATCTCGTGATAAAAACATTTTGCGGATAGAAATCAAAACCGAAGAAGACGACCCCACGAAATTC
>CEOQ01006959.1_pt1 | contig 40905 bp, 40 predicted proteins | sample 361351 | NCBI WGS metagenome assembly CEOQ01 (sample SAMEA2619907, study PRJEB7988) | marine metagenome | biome: marine biome (ENVO:00000447); feature: deep chlorophyll maximum layer (ENVO:xxxxxxxx); material: "saline water (ENVO:00002010), including plankton (ENVO:xxxxxxxx)" | depth 60 m | reverse complement strand
GCTATTAGCTAAAGCATCAGCTATGACAGAAAATATATTGTTGGGCACCGGAGTAAGTCTATTGACGTTGCATAATCCAGTAGAGCTTGGCCACCGGATTGCAATGCTTGATCATCTCACCCGTGGAAGACTGCAATGGGGTATAGGCCATAGGGCAATTGCTGAAGATTTGAAATTATTTGGTTTAGACCATTTGAAAGGAGACGAAGTTCGAGAACGTGCTGCTGAAGCCTTAGATTTAATATTGGAAATGTGGGAATCTGAAGGAGAATTTTCATTTAAAGGGAAGTACTTTGATATCAATGCTCCTGAGTTAGATCCAGTTCGAGAACGTGGTTACCATATGAGACCATTACAACAACCTCATCCTCCCATCTTCGCAGCAGCAAGTTCTAGTAGATCAGCTTCTATAAGAACCGCAGCACAAAGAGGATACAAACCAATGAGCAGTTCTGGATTAGCTCCTCGATATTTGTCTGAACATTGGGATGTTATAGAAGATGCTGCTGCGGAAGCTGGTACTGCAGTAGATAGAAGTGACTGGCGTATTGCGAGAGATGTTTTTATCGCAGAAACTGACGAATTAGCTAGAGAAAGAGCAAAAGCGGTGTTAGGACGGAACTACATTCAGCACCAACTACCCAATAGGGCAAACTCTGGTCAAATTCAAAACGCTAAGATTAATGATAATGTTGCGGATGATGATCTAGATGTCGATTATATGATCGATAATATTTGGATAGTTGGTGGACCAAAGGAATGTGCCGAGAAAATAAGGAATTTATACAATGAAGTTGGTGGATTTGGGCATCTGCTAGCTATAACTCAAGACCCCGATGATCCTTCGTGGGAGCATGAGACTTTGGATTTGTTAAAAGAAGAAGTGGCCCCTCTGGTGGCCGACTTAGTTTAGTATTGTAAGTCAGTTAATAAGTACTACTTGAGTTTGAACTGGAGATGATGCTTCAGGTCCGTCAGGACCTACAAATACGTCTATTTCAGAACGCATACCAAACCGGTTTGGTATGTAAATCCCGGGTTCTATAGAGAATCCCGAACCTTGCATGATTATTCTAGTGTCATGAGTTTCCCAGTTGTCTAGGTTTACGCCCTCCGAATGCACGTCTTCCCCTATGCCGTGACCTAATCTATGTGTAAAATATTCTGAGTAGTCATAGGAGTTGATTACATCTCTAGCTATTTGGTCCACTTGCCAACCTTGTACTGTTTGATTCTGATTAAACTTGTGTTTCAGGAAAGATAATGCGGCATCTCTAGCTTCCAAAACTATGTCAAAAATACTTTGATGAGAATCAGGCACTTTACGACCTATGTAGGCTACCCAAGTTATATCTGAATAAATGGAATTTGGGACATCCTTTTTTGCCCATAGATCGATTAAAACCCAGTCGCCATGTTTGAAAGTTTTGGATTTTTTATTAGGTTCGTAATGCGGATCTGAGCTATTTTCATTTATTGCTACAACCGGTCCATCGCTAGTGATTAGATTGTTGTCTTCAAAAAGGTTCCGGATGTATTCAGCAACATCATATTCAGTGATCTGTTTGCTTAAGTTTTCTCCTATGAAACTGAAGGCTTGATTCACAATGACTCCAAGTTTATCACCTGCATCTAAATGGGTATCAAGTTGCTCGTCATCCCAGGTTTGAGTTGTATGCTGGACAATGTTTGAAGAGGAGACTACATTTGTATTGAGGCTTTGGACGAGTTCTATGGTACCTGCGTCAACTCGGGAAATCCTGGGTAATTCATTAAGGGGAGAATATTCCATAGCTACCTCACTCACGTTAGATAGTAGTATTTCTAAATTACTAATCATTGATTGGCGATTGTTATAAGTCAGTATTTGGAGAATTTCTGGGTCAAAGCGGCTTAAATCAACATGATGAGTAAGTATTGAAGGGCGATTGTGTGGTGTTATTAACATAAACACTGGTCTTGTAACATGCCCAGATGGCTGCAAGACTTTATTAAAAATAGGATTAGAATTCAAATAATCATAAATGAGCCAACCTTGTATGCAGTTGGCCACCATGAATTCCTGAGCACGCTTTATAGGTTCTTTCCCCATTTTTTGTTCCAATATGTTTTAGATAATAGAATTATCTCTAAATCGTTGAATATCTTCATCAGAGTATCCGATGGAAGCTAATATTTCATTATTGTGTTCCCCTAGCAAAGGTGGTGCTAGTTTAAGTTCTCCAGGGCTTTCAGAAAATTTTATAGATAAACCTGTTTGTTTAATCTCTCCTGCTGTCGGGTGATTCATGGTTGTAAACATATCTCTTTCTAATACTTGAGGGTCATTGAATACAGCCTCTAAATCGTTGATTGGGCCACACGGTACATTTTGAGCCTGAAGATCCTCGACCCAGTCATTAAGCGGTCGCTGCAGAAAGTGCCCCTGCAAAAAAGGGATTATCTTAGATCGGTTTTCGACTCTTTTTTCATTCACAGAGTATTGTGGGTCATCTTTCAATTCGGGTAGCCCTATTCCTGTGCAGAATCTCTCCCAAATTCGTTCAGAACCTACGGCAATATTGATGAATTTATTATCCTTACACATGAACCCTTGATAAGGGACTAAGTTAGGATGTGCAGCTCCTAATCGTTTGGGGGATTCTCCCGTTGCGAAATAGGTTCCAGCTTGGTAAGTTAACCAAGCTATTTGGGAATCTAGCATAGAAACGTCTATATACTGACCTTGCCCTTGTTGCTCTCGGTAATATAATGCGGTCATAACTGCATATGCAGCCCACATCCCAGATCCTATATCTGTGACGGCTATTCCTATTTTTTGAGGATCCCCATCAGGTTCGCCGGTAATGCTCATTAGTCCACTCACGCCTTGCATTATTTGGTCCATGGCTGGTCTTGAACGGTATGGTCCGGTTTGTCCGAATCCAGAAATAGAGCAATATATGATGTTGTTGTTAACGTTTTTCACGTTTTCATAGCTTAATCCGAACCGTTCCATGACTCCTGGGGTAAAATTTTCTACAATAACGTCAGCTTCTTCAGCTAGTTTGAGAAAAATTTGTCTCGCTTCGTCCTCTTTGAAATTGAGCGTCATGCTTTTCTTGTTTCGGTTGATTGAAAGGAAGTAAGCACTTTCTTCGCCAATAAATGGAGGTCCCCAATGCCGCGTGTCATCTCCAGTTCCAGGTATTTCTATTTTGATCACATCAGCCCCGTAATCTCCCAACATTAACGTGCAAAAAGGTCCTGCTAGAGCTCGTGTTAAATCCAGCACTTTGATGCCTTCCAATGCTCTCATTGAGTATCCTCCGTATCCAATATATAAATAATTTGTGTTCGAAAATGGTACCACAGCAATACAGGGCAGCATAGTTCGGGAGAGGATTGCAATACAGGATATAATAGTTTTCTAGGACTCCCAAAATTTGTTTGTTAAGGATAGTGATATGACGCAAAAAGTGGAAAATAACTCTCTCACAAGGTTCAATAAAGAATTCGGAGCGCCATCAGAACGAGCAGCTACAAAAGTCAGGCCTTTCTTGAATTCATATGTCAAAGAATTTATAAAGCATTCACCTTTTGCTGTAATGGCTACCAGTGGCAAAAATGGTGAATGTGATGCCTCCCCTAAGGGAGGAATGCCGGGTTTCATAAAGATATTAGACGATACGCATCTACTTCTACCTGATGTAGCAGGTAATAAACTGTTTCAGTCATATTCCAATATCGACCATAACCCTAATATCGGGATTTTATTTTTCATTCCTGGTCTAGATGATACTGTCCGAGTGAATGGTTCAGCATCAATAATTTCTAAAGAAGAATTGGAAGCTCAAAATGTAAGCCTTCAATTGTATGAAACTGATGACAATAGCAAGCATCTTCAAGGCGTTGTTATCGAAGTACAGGAATCTTATGGGCACTGCCCTAGAGCTTTCAAATTCTCAAAATTTTGGGATGTTGAAACTATTTCTGGAAATCGTACCAACAGACCTATTTCGGATAGATTAGATCAGTTTTCAAGCCAATAAAAGTTAGTCAAGGTAATATTTAAATGAGTGATATTAAGTATACAAAAACCACATTAGATAATGGAATGGATGTGATTCTTCATAAAGACGATTCGATCCCGATGGTGTCCGTAAATGTTTGGTACCATGTGGGTTCCAAAGATGAAGAGTTAGGAAAGACAGGGTTCGCTCATTTGTTTGAACATATGATGTTTGAAGGATCCAAACATCATAATGAGAATCATTTTGAACCTTTGCAAAAAGTTGGTGCTAGTTTGAATGGTTCTACAAATATGGATCGGACCAATTATTGGGAAAATGTTCCAAGTAATTATTTGGAATTGGCCTTATGGCTTGAAGCTGACAGAATGGGCTACTTGCTCGATGCCCTAACGCAAGAACGGTTTGATAACCAACGTGAAGTTGTTAAGAATGAGCGACGGCAAACTTATGAGAATCGACCATACGGTATGGCTCACTGGAACATGCAAGGGCAGTTGTTTCCTAGCCCCCACCCTTATAATTGGATGACGATAGGCTCTCAAGAAGACTTGGACGCTGCTAGTTTGGAAGATGTTCAGGCGTTTTTCAGAAAATATTACAGTCCTTCAAACGCTAGTTTGGCTATAGCAGGAGACATAGACATCAATAAAAGTATTGATATGGTGAATAAATATTTTTCCAGTCTCCTTCCAGGTCATTCAAATGACAAAGTTTCCAGGTTTGATTCTTCGCTTAGCGGGAGAGTTGAATTATTTATGCCAGATAATGTGTCATTACCTAAATTATACATAGGATGGCCTACCCCTCCACATTTAGATAAATCGGAACCTGAATTAGATATATTGAGCCTTATTTTGGCTGACGGTAGAAATTCAAGACTCTATAGTAAATTGGTTTATCCTAATATCGCTCAAAATGTTTCTGCCTATGCTTATTCGTCTGAAATAGCTGGTCAGTTTTTTATCGAAGTGACAGCATCGCCCGGTCATTCATTGTCTGACATTGAAGATATTGTCGATGAAGAATTAGAACGGATAGTATCTGATCCGCCTACTGAAGAAGAGATGGAAATCGCACTAAATAAAATCGAGCATTATAACTATTCTCAGTTATCAAAGATTGGAGGCTTTGGGGGTAAAGCCGACTTACTCAATCATTACAACATATTTGCGAATGATCCAGAATATATCAACACGTTTATTAAGGAGTATGAAAAAGTAACGGTTGAAGACGTTGTATCTGCTCGGAAAAATATTCTCAATCAGGATCAAGTGAGATTGAGAGCGGAACCCAATGCTTCGTTGATCCCTGTTGAGTTGGAATTGGATAGAACAATTGAACCAACAGCTGCTGAACCTCAAGAGTTTAAACCTCCTAAGCATCAGAAGACTAAACTTTCTAACGGCATGGAACTTGTATACCTGACAAAGCCTGGACCACCATTAATATCTTGTGGTGTCCTTTTGAAGACAGGAGCGACAGCAGATAAAGAAGATTTGCCTGGTTTAGCGTATTTCACAGCTATGTTAACCAGAGAAGGCACTACATCCAGAACTAGTGCTGAAATTTACCATAACTTGGACAAGTTGGGTACATCTATGAGTATTGAATCCAGAAGAGAGTTTATATTCTATTCTACTGAGGTGCTCACAAAGCATTTTGAAGAAGGGTTAGAAATTCTGGCTGATGTTATAAAGAATCCAACTTTCCCTCAAAAAGAAATAGATAGGATAAAAGAGAAGCAGTTAGGCGACTTACAACGATCAAAAGATGAACCCAACGCTGTAGCAGACCGGTTGTTTCCTAAGCTTATTTATGGTGAATACTCAGGATATGGCCATCCTGTGACCGGTAATGAAGCCTCGATAAGAAATTTTACAGCCGCGGATTTGAAAGCCTTTAAAGAAGTTGCTTTTATCCCAGATCAATCACAAATAATAATTGTAGGTAATGTGGAGTTTGAAAAGGTGCGTTCTGCTTGCGAGGCCTATTTTTCAGATTGGAAGCCGAATCACCAGTTGGATGGAAAGAGTTCTGATACTCCGGATCTAGATGATCAAATGCCAGTGGGCATTTATATTTGTGACAAACCAGAATCAGCACAATCAGTGATTAGGGCTGGACATACTATCTTCCCAAGGAGAGATGATCGATACTATCCAATGAATTTAGTAAACTTCATATTTGGAGGGCAATTCTCGTCCCGCTTGAATCTGAATCTGAGAGAGGATAAGGGATACAGTTATGGATTTCACTCGGGAGTCTCTTGGTACAGTGATGACTCGTTGTTGGTGGCTGGAGGGTCTGTTCAAACTGATAAAACTACAGAATCGATTGTTGAAATTCTCAAAGAATTTAATGACATTATATCGGATAGACTGATTACCGAAGAAGAATTGGAAGATGCAAGGAACCAATTACTACGAGGATATCCTGCGAGTTTTGAAAGATCGGGCCAAATTATGGATAATATGATTCAGTTGGCAGTCCATGACTTGCCAGATGATCATTTTGAAAAAGTCCCTCATAATTTACGGTCTGTGGATTTGACCCAAGTCCGACATACCGCAAATCAAATAATTAATCCTGATGATTTGAAGATTTTGATAGTTGGGGATAAAGAGAAGATCCTTCCCGGTATAGAAACATTGGGCCTTCCTATTTTTGAAGTGGACAGTGAAGGCCAGCTCTTGGATGACTAAGGTCGTTCTCCCAATTTCAGCGGAATTTGAAGTGTTTCTGTGGTTTCGTCTGGGTTGATTCTGAATATTTGAAGTTCAATAGTGTCATCAGGTGCGTAATCGTGTCGGAGCATTTTTGTTAATTCCATAGTACTGGATGTTTTGTTCCCGTTAATTGCCATAATGATGTCCCCAGGGACCAGCTCACTTAATGCCGCTGGAGCTTCTTCTACGATGGCCTGTATGACAACACCTTCACGAACTGACAATTGATAAGCAGCGGCTTTTTCAGGATCCAAGTCTGATAGGTAAGCTCCCATCCACGCCCATTTTACTTTGCCTGCGTTAATCAGTTGTTTGGCGACTAGTGCGGCGGTATCGATATTTACAGCGAATCCAATCCCTTCGATACTTGTGCCGTCGTTAGCATTGCCTCGTACTACAACAGTGTTTATGCCAACAATATCACCATTCAGGTTTAGTAAAGGGCCTCCGCTATTCCCAGGATTGATTACCGTATCCGTCTGGATAAGGTCGGTTAGAGTAGAATCCCTACTGATATCAATATTTCTACCTAAAGCTGAAACCACTCCTACGGTAACAGTGGGACCACCTGGTAGCGCCAGAGCATTGCCAATTGCTATTACCCAGTCACCAACCCGGAGCGTACTCTCGTTTTCTAATGGAATAAAAGGGTAATTCTCTCCAGGGATTTGAATTACTGCCAAATCAGAGAGTTTGTCATAGCCAATAATATCGGCTTCTTTTTGGCTGCCATCGTCTAAAGTCACTGTGATTTTGGTGGCGTCTTTTATTACATGGTTGTTAGTAAGTATGAGTCCAGACGAATCGAATATCACTCCAGAACCAGATCCCTCTCCTTGGCGTAATCCAAACATGTTTCTAGATACTGTGTCAGACACTATCGAAACTACAGAAGCACGGACAGATTCTACAGTGTCGGCGATGTTGGGGAACATGACTGTTTGGGAAGAGCCTAATTGGACAGTTTCTGCAGCTTCTTTAGAAGGGATAGAACCCTTATTTCCTTCTTGTATAGTACACCCTAGTATTGATATCAAAATGACTAAATAACAGAAGTAGTGGATTCTGGAGATATTACGTTTCATTGGCTGTGGTTCCTGCTAAGTATTTGTTTTGTATGGAAGTTATTTGTTTTGTAGCGTTTGTTGCTAATTGTAAAATTCTTGGGATCGTGTCAGTACTAAATGCACCCGCTTCAGTTCCACCTTGGATTTCTATTAGGTCTCCTTTGCCGGTCATTACAACATTAAAATCCACATCTGCTTGGAAATCTTCTTCGTAGCATGGATCTACGAGCAGATTATTTTTTATCAATGCAATACTGATTGCACAAACATTACTTATTAAAGGGGATTTTGTAATTCTATCTTCAGCGAGCAGTTTTGATATGGCTTGGCTCATTGCAATGAAACCGCCATTGATAGATGCTGTTCGTGTTCCAGCATCTGCTTGGATAACATCGCAATCTATTTGAATAGTTAATTCCCCTAAAGAGGTTAGATCTGTAACTCCTCTTAAAGCTCTTCCAATTAAGCGTTGAATTTCTTGTGACCGACCGTTTATTTTGCCAGTATCTCGTTCTCTGCGATTCCTAGTATTTGTTGCTCTCGGCAGCATACTGTAATCAGCTGTAACCCAGCCACTACCAGTCCCTTTTAGGAATGGTGGGACTCTGTCTTCAACTGATGCGGAACACAATACCTTTGTATTTCCTGTTGAAATTAAAACAGAGCCTTCAGGGTAAGTTTGCAGTGTGGAGTCTAAAGTTATGGGTCGAAGTTCTTCATGTGGTCTGCCGTCTATTCTTATCAATTTGTGACCTTTAATTCTTTATATTGAAAATTATACAGAATAGTTAACTCTATTTGCACCTTTTAATTGGTATTAAGAAATAATCAAGTTAGGGTTGTGTTACATACTTAAAGTTGCTTATAATCATTCGATACCAGATGTAGGAGCCACACCCGTGAGCAATAATGAATTTGATCATTTGAATACGTTTTTCCAAGGAGCCATTGTCCCAGTACCAGAGTCCAAGGTAAGTGTTATGACTCATGCATTGCATTATGGGACTGCAGTATTTGAAGGAATACGTGGTAACTGGAACGAAGAAAAAGGAGCAATCAGCATATTTAGGTTGAGAGAACATTATGAAAGATTATTGCGTGGATGCAAATTGCTGATGTTGGATATTCCATATTCGTTGGATGAATTATGTGATATTACGGTAGACCTTGTTCAAAAAAACAAACATGATTCTGACATATACATTCGACCGTTAGCATATAAGAGTGCAGAAGTTGTGGCGAATTTGAAACTTCAAGATTTGGCTGCTGATTTTACATTAATAACTGTACCGTTTGGTAATTACTTAGGTTCAGACACCTTAAAATGTTGTACATCCTCATGGAGACGAGTAGATGATTTGATGATTCCTACTAGGCTTAAGATAGCTGGTATATACGTAAATAGTATTTTGGCTAAAACTGAAGCCACGCTCGCAGGATTCGATGAAGCAATAGTACTAAATCAAGATGGTCATGTTTCTGAGGGGTCGGGTGAAAATATTTTTGTTTATTCGGACGGTACTTTGATAACAAGTAGTTTAAGCGATAATGTATTGCCTGGAATTACAAGGAATACAATTATTGAATTGGCAACCGAAGAATTGGGTATCCCCGTTGTAGAGCGTGCTATAGACCGGAGTGAGCTGTATCTTGCTGATGAAGTATTCTTGACAGGTACAGCAGCTCATTTGACACCAGTTGTAGAACTGGACCGTAGACCGATTGGTAATGGTGAATCAGGAGAACTGGCGACTCAGTTACAAAAGATGTATTTCAACATAGTGGTTGGGAATAATCCGAAGTACAACCATTGGTGTACATATGTCACCCCTGATAAATAGATAGTTTGTAATTAGGAAGAATATTAGAATGGGTAAGCTAGATGGTAAAGTAGCGTTGGTAACAGGATCCGGCAGAAATATAGGACGAGCTACCGTCCTTAAATTTGCTTCTGAAGGGGCAGATGTAGTTGTGAATGCTCGGACTAACAAAACTGAAGCTGATTCGGTTGCCGAAGAAGCTAGAGGTTTAGGTGTAAAAGCTCTGTCGATTATTGCTGATGTGTCTGATAGTTCGCAAGTGAGTAGCATGGTCAGCCAAGTGGTAGATGAATTTGGAAAGATTGATATTTTAGTGAGCAATGCCGCGATTAGACCGCACGATAATTTTACTGAATTAACCTTGGAAGATTGGGAGAGAGTTAGAGGTGTCGTGCTTGACGGAGCATTTTATCTAGCTTGGGAATGCTTAAAGCATATGTCTAATCAAGAATCAGGAAATATAATTTTTTTCACTGGCGAAGGAGCCTTTTTGGGTAGTGCAAAAAGAGCTCACGTATCTGCTGCGAAGATGGGTTTGGTTGGATTGGCACGAGGCCTAGCCAGTGAGTTTGCTCCCAAAAATATTCGAGTGAATGTGGTGTCTCCAGGAAGTATAGATACTGTTAGGGCAAATCCTGAATGGTATTTAGGAAGGGTGCCTGATCACTCAGGGATACCTTTGGGGAGACAAGGAAAAGTAGAAGAATTGGCTTCCACATGTCTTTTCTTAGCCTCAGATGATGCTGGTTACATAACAGGACAAACTATCCATGTTAATGGTGGAGCACTATATCATTAAGAAAATTGGTGGTTAATGTCTTTTAAACGATCTGTCATAGTATGTTTGTCAAAGTATATTGATTTTAATGGTCGCTCAAGCAGAAGCGAATTCTGGTGGTTTCAACTATTTGTTGTACTTGTGCAGATACCGTTTGGAATCGTATTGAATACGTTAGATACGGATTCTGTTAGATATGATATTGTAAACGTTTTGAGCTACATATTAGCTGGGGCACTATTTTTACCTAATTTATCTGTTACTTCTAGACGATTACATGATGTTAATAAAAGCGGATGGCTTCAGATGATTCCATGGGCATTGGGCGTCACGTATTATGTAGTATCAACGATTGTTGGTGATGAGAATATATTCGCTTTACTAACCATATTGGGGGCAGCTGTAAGTGCGTTAATTTTGTTGTTTTGGCTTGTTCGGAAGTCGGATGATACCTCAAATGCATATGGCGATCCAGTTGTAGTAGTTCCTAGTGATAATTATAGAGATTCCATAGGATACAACGATATGCATGATAGAACTCTTGGAAACTGCACACTATGTGGTACACCAGGTGGCAGTGATCACGTTTATTGCATCAAGTGTGGTGCAAAACTGTAGAACTAAACTACGAAATGTCTTCCGGAACCTTGATTTGCGTCGGTGTTGTCTCTAGTACGAACTTCACACAAGTTTGGATCTGGGGTGATTTCTGCATCACTAAGCTCTTGGATTTCATCTACTGACCATCCAGGGGCATGTTCTTTTAAAATGAATCCGTTGCCTGCAATTTCGAATAATCCCAAATCTGTTGATACTAGCTTTACTACACCTGGTGCTGTTACAGGGAGTGCACATTGTTTCAATAATCTGGGTTTCCCATCTCTAGTTGTGTGCTCCATAGCTATATAAACCCTTTTAGCACATGCGGCTAGATCCATGGCTCCGCCTATGCCACCACCTTTCCTTGTGGGGATCCTCCAATTGGCGAAGTCCCCATTCTGGGCCACTTCATAAGCTCCCATAACGGTAACATCTATCATTCCGCCGCGTATTAGCATAAATGAGTCTGCATGGTGCACAATTGCCATGCCTGGAATACCAATCACATTTTGGCCACCTGCATTAACGAGGTGCTTATCTTCTTCACCTTCGGGTGCTATAGGTCCATATCCAATTACACCATTTTCTGAATGATAGATGAGTTCTCTTGAATCATCTTTATAGTTCGAGCACAAAGTTGGCATACCTACACCAAGATTCACTATCCAACCATCCTGAAATTCCATAGCCAATCTATCACACATGGTTTGTCTATCAAGTTTTTGCTTATCTGTCATAATCGTCCTCGTAATTTTAATATTAATAGAAGATCCCATCTTCTGGTATCAGTACGATTCTGTTTACGTATACACCGGATACATGAATTTGATCTGGATCAAGTTCTCCGACTTCTACTATTTCTTTTTCGACTTCAACTATAGTGGTTTTGGCGGCCATTGCCATAATAGGGTTGAAGTTTCTTCCTGCAAGTCTAAATTGAAGGTTTCCAAACGTATCTGCACGATATGCTCGTATGAGAGCATAGTCAGCATGTAAAGGGAACTCTAGTACGTGCATCCTCCCATTTATTTCACGATGTTCTTTCCCTTCAGCTAGTTCAGTTCCTACACTAGTAGGTGTATAGAAACCGCCGATACCTGCTGCAGCGGCACGTATTCTTTCTGCCATTGTACCTTGTGGAACTAATTCAGCATCTAACTCGTCATTATTGTACATCTCTACGAAAGGAGTGACTTGAGAAGGGTGGGTTGGTGCTGTAAATGCACATATCATTTTTTTTACTTGTTTGGCTTGGATTAATGTGCCAACATCGATACTATCACCAAGAGCACCTGCATTATTTGAAATACCTGTTAGACCTTTGGCTCCTTGCCGATTTACTGCTGCGAGGAGGTTTCGTGGTACGCCAACATTGCCGAAACCTGGCGACATAAATATAGAATTGTCTTGGAAATCTTTTACTGCGTCATCAAAATTTGGGAATACTTTATTCTTCATTATATGCTCCGGTGGCAAGATCCGACCGTGTTTATATCACGCGTGATCGTGCAATGAATTCTGATCGGGGACTATTATACGACAACTCGGCAAATTTGGTATAGAACAGAATGAGTATCCATAGAATACTATAAGAGTAAATCCGCGGTGTGGTATCATCGTTCGACTCACATTGAGAATAATTTGATTCTGTTATTTGACAACTGGGAGATCATGGTTTGAATAATGTTAGATTGACTTCGATTACTCACGATACAGACATACACCAATTAGAAGAGATGGTTCTTAATTTGGATGAAATTTCTATATATATTCCAGGATTCAAAGTTGTGAACGAAGGAGTTCTTACAAATCGCCATTTAGCTGAATCGGGGTTCCATGGAGATACCGAAGATTATTTTAGCAATCAAGGTAGGAGGACCGGATTCATGCGAGAATTTGGGATTCGTAACTTGGATAAAATTTCAGATGGTGATGATTTTGTGGTCGGATGTGTGGCTCATTCTTTTGAAAAAGATCGGGACGTTAACGAATGGATGGAACATGTATTTCTTAAACGATTCATGGATAGAATTGGAGAATTGATTGGAATAAACCAAAAACTCGTAGATGTTAAAGAGATCTTATCTGAACATTTTTTTGATCATTCTTTAGCAGTGCATTTAATTGAAGAAAGTCCTGAAGGGCAGGTCTCTTTTACAATTATTGATTTCAAAATTGGAAGTCTGTTAGGTGTTTGCTTTGTAGGCACCAAGGGCAATTATTCTAAAATGGAATTATGCGAGCAAATAGGTTTGAGCTTGGAACAAAAAATGGTGACATCTTTACTAGACTAACCCATTAGTTTGATGATTTCGTCAGTTACCTGAGAAGTGCTCGCAGTTCCTCCTAGATCGGGTGTTAATACTTTTCTGGTAGTTAGTGAATTGATGATGGCATCATTCAGTTCGTTTGCAATCGAATGTTCTCCTAAATGTTCCAACATCATTGATATTGCAAAAAATGTTGCGATAGGGTTAGCGATTCCTTTCCCCGTGATGTCAAATCCTGCTCCATGAACTGGCTCAAACATGGATGGAAATTCTCTTTCAGGGTTTATATTGGCACTTGGAGCTAATCCCATACTCCCAGTAATGACAGCAGCAATATCGGACATAATATCTCCAAATAGGTTTGATGCAACAATAACATCGAAATTTTCTGGCCATCTCACTAGGTCCATGCAGGCAGCATCTACTAATAATGACTCCGTTTGTATTTGGGGGTACTTTGCTGCCACCTTATCGAACACTTCGTCCCAAAATACCATGCTATGTGCTTGTGCATTAGATTTTGTTACCGATGTGACTTTTAATTTTGAATTGCGTTGTAGACAGTATTCGAACGCGGCCTCAATTATTCGCTCAGTTCCTCGCTTAGTAAAAACATTGGTTTGTACTACGATTTCATGCTCGGTTCCGGAATATAAACTTCCTCCTACCGGGGCGTATTCTCCTTCAGTATTTTCTCTAAATATGACCATGTCAATGTCGCCTGCTTGTTTATCTTTGATAGGAGATCTCACACCAGGATACAAATAAGCAGGTCTGATTGATATTCCTTGGTCGTATTGTCTACGCATAGGAAGTAATAGCCCTTGCAATGTGATGTGATCAGGTATTTTGGGATCACCTACTGCGCCAAACAGGATAGCATCGGAGTCTTTAATGTCATCAAGGCCGTCTTCTGGCATCATGAGGCCGGTTTGTCTGTAATATTCCGAACCCCATGGTAAGTCCCGATAATCGAATTTAATTTCTGGATTTGTTTCCTCTATATGCGTCATAATCCGTTTTGCTTCTGTGATAACTTCGATTCCAATTCCGTCGCCTGGAATTACTGCTATTTTGTGTTGTCTCATGTTTTTCACCTTATTTTATTTCTATGGGTCCAGGTTGTGTGCTCCGGAAGTGAGTGATAGTTTCGTATACTTCCAGTTTTTGTTTGGCTTGTTTTAGGGCATATGTCATCGTTTTTTGTTGTGGATCAAACAGAAGAGAAATTATGGTGCCACTATGGGCCATCGATACTCCTCTTGCATCTAATGATTCTCCTAAAGTTAACATTGCTTCTAAGTTAGGATTAGGATCTATTTTATTAGACGTAATGGTATTAATGGTGGCTCCTTTGCCTATTAAGCTCACATTTTTATTTGTAATGCCAAGTTTAATATGGTTGAGAGCGTTCTCAGTCTCTTTTTCAAATTTTTTCCATTGAGCGAATCTATCGACAGTATTATATTCTACAGTATCAATGATTCCGCCAAAATCCACCGCTAATATGTCAATTGAAGGTAGCTCACCTAATGTATTGATAATGTTACCACTGCGATGTGCAAATAATACCATTTCATGAAACATAGTGGCGTCGCTTGGTTCGATGTTTACGGCTAATGCTGCTATTTGATCAGGTGTGATATATTCCCCTATCGCTTTAGCGGTAGCAGCAATGCTCGATGTTACGTCTGACGTGCTACTACCTAAACCTTTTGATTTAGGCATTGGATTGCTTACTGTTATTTCCGCTCCGATGTCATGATAGCCAAAAAACTTCAATGTATTGATGACTGCTTGTCGAGATTTGTTGAGATCAGGAATGCACTTTATAACACCTGAGTCATTGAGCCTAACAGTTACAGTGTTATAAATATTGACTGGACATGAAATTAGTACAAGGGAATCTTGGATTACCCCTTGAAGTAGTTCTCCGCATGAAGCGGGGGTTTTGTATGTTGCTTGATTGGCTAACATAAATACATATTAAATATTTGATTGTTATGACTTTATAGTGAGTACATTGCCAGCTACTACATAGTCGACAGTGTCAGATGAGTTACTTAGGAGCTGATTTATATTGCCTATCAGATCCTGAAACCACCTGCCCATTTTGTGCTCTGAAACTAAAGAAGCACCAACTTCACTTGTAACAATTATTGTATTTACTGGTTTTTCTTTGCAAGTGTTTATCAGCATGCTGGTTTGCTCAGCCAACCAAGATTGGTGTTGTTCAAAAGTAGCATCAGGATGATCTAATAACCTATTGGTTATCCAAAAGTCGATGCTGTCGATCAATATTGTTATGGGAATGTTGGATTCTTGAATGTGTTGGTTCACTGTTTGAGATATGAAGGAAGGTTCTTCTAAAGTGATCCAATTTTCAGGCCGTCTATGCTTATGAGCTTTTATCCGCTTTTCCATTTCTGGATCTGTGTTTTTCCCAGTAGCTATATACAATACTTGGTGTTGTAAAGAAATCGCTAGATGTTCTGCATGATCACTTTTTCCAGATCTAATTCCTCCTATTACAAGATGGATGTTGTTAATCATAGGAAATCCTTAGGATCCTACTTTGGCTTCTAAACCAGTGACCTCATAAAGGAAATCAACGTCTATACTGGCTCGTACCCAGTCTGCCAACTTATTAAATTCATTATCCATTGAATATTCCTCTTGTTCACCTGTTATAGATATGCCTTTAGATTCTGCCACTACCCGTACGATTGATTCACGGATATGAGTGTTGTGGAATAGGCCATGTATGTATGTTCCAAAAATCTTGCCATTTTCTGACTCTAATCCGTCAGGTAATGGTTGGAAATCTGGCAGATCTTGTCTTGCGTCTATGATAAAAGGAGAACTTGGAGAAGTTTGGTCTAGGGATAATCCCATGTGTATTTCATATCCTGATACTGTGGAACCGTGAGCATATTTTAGTAGCCCTTTGGAACTATGTACATGTCCAGTTATCCTGTGAGTGGATTTATTTGCAGCAAACGTTGTGGTGTGACTAAGCAATTTAAGGCCAGGATATTCTGGTAAATTTGATTCGACTAGCTCAGGATCTAATAATCTACTTCCTAGCATCTGGTACCCTCCACAAATACCGATGATAGGAGTTCCATTATTGTTATGTAGCTCAGAGAGTTTTTCAGCGATTCCTGTAGATTCTAACCATTGTAAATCTGAGATCGTTGATTTGCTCCCGGGAATAATTATTAAGTCACTTGTATTTAATGATTCACTAGTCGTACTAAATTCTAGATTAACATAACGGTCCCTTGATAAAGGATCAAAATCATCGAAATTTGATATGTGAGGCAGTTGTATAACATTGATATTAATGGGTGTTTCGTGTGTTGAGTGATTTGGTAGGTCTAATGCTACAGAATCTTCTTCTGGGATGTGAATATCTCTGTAGTGATGTATCACTCCGGCTACCTTTTTTTGAGTCTTTTGTTCAAGCCAGTCTAATCCGTCAGTTAAGAGGCTAATATCGCCTCTAAATTTGTTGATGAAAAATCCTTTGATTAGGTCTTTTTCGTCGGGGTCTAAAAGTTCTAATGTGCCGACTAAAGAGGCAAACACTCCGCCTCTATCGATATCACCGCATAAAATGACTGGAGCTTGGCAATATTTTGCGACACTCATATTAACTATTTCATTCTTTTTTAAGTTTATTTCGGCCGGGCTTCCAGCGCCTTCTATGACTACTATATCGAATTTACTACGAAGTTCATCTATTGAGCGTGTGATTGATTCCCATAATGTAGGTTTTAATTCATAATAATCCCGTGCTTCTGCGGTGAGTAGCGGCGTACCCAATACAACTACTTGAGATTTATGGTCAGCTTCAGGTTTTAATAACACGGGGTTCATTTGTACGATAGGATCTATGCCGCATGCCTCCGCTTGAACTGCCTGAGCTCTACCTATCTCTCCGCCATCTAACGTTACGAATGAATTGTTTGACATATTTTGTGCCTTAAATGGGGCAACCTTAAAACCTTCTTGACGCAATATCCTGCAAAGTGCTGAAACTAATACACTTTTACCGACGTGCGAGGCGGTTCCTTGCACCATCAACACTTTGCCTGTCATCAGTAACCTTCCTTGGTAGCAGCGTTATCTATATGATGGGTGTCGTTGTAGGCTAGCAAAACGGTATTGTCGGTGAAAGTTTCGAAAATGGTTATCCCGCAATTGGACAATACAAATTTGAAAGAGGCCTCTAGAGGTAATTCCAGGAGTGAAGTGAATGCACATCTCATAGACCCACCATGACCCACGATTAATATCGTTTCTTCAATGTGTTGATTCTTATAGTGTTGTACAGCTTCAGATATTCTTATGTAGGTCTCTGTAATAGTTTCTCCTTCAGGGGGAGAGAAATCAATATTGTTCTTAGTAGATTCTTTGAATAGGTCTGGGTAAGTTTCTTCTCGTTGTTGAATGGTTAATCCTTCAAAAATACCAAAGAAACGCTCTCTTAAAGCGGGGTTAGTGACCACTTTTACGTCGGATCGACTCGCAATAATTTCTGCGGTTTGTAATGTACGATCCAAGTCGCTGGAATATATAGCATCGAACTTAACAGAACTTAATCGTTCGCCAGCTAATTTAGCCTGAGTTTTTCCAATGTCAGATAGTGGAATATTTGTTTGTCCTTGAACTCTACCTTCACTATTCCATGTTGTTTCGCCATGGCGCACCATGTAAATTTTACCCATGTTTTTCCTCTTCTTTTAGTATAGCAATTTATTTAATTTGTTGAATTGCATTAATGAAATATTGACAATCCTCCATTGATTTAACACCAATCCGTATATGTTGTGGCAATCCAAAACTCGTGCAATCTCTAACGTTAATACGTTTATTTAATAGTTGCGATCTGATGTGATGAGCGTCATTCACTTTAATGAGTATGAAATTCGTTTGTGATGGTTCCACTACATATCCTAAACTTGTTAATTGTTCTGTCAGGTATGTTTTGGATCTATTCACCATTTCCTTAGCGCTGTCGACATAAGCGTTGGATGATAATAAGTGCAATCCTGCTCGTTGGGCCAGTGAATTAACGGACCATGGAGGGAGATGTTGATCTATTTGTGAGATTATATTTGGATTCGCTAAACAATAACCTAGTCGTAAGCCGGTTATTCCGTAGGTTTTTGTCATGGATCTAAGGAGTATCACATTATTGCTATGAACTAAGTCAGTAAGTGTATCGTGTTGATCAACAAAATCTATGTACGCTTCATCAATAACTAATACGGTGGGAGAATGCCGAACGGATTTTAATAACTGTAAGATTTGGGATTTTTCGAAATAGTTACCTGTGGGATTATTAGGATTACATATAAAAATTACTTTGAGTAGGTTGTTTTCTATGAAATTGGACGCTAAGTGCCAATCCCATTCCCATCCAGGATTTGTATATTCAGGTGTTATCAACGAAATCTCTGATTTGAATAATGTGCAAGCGGTGAAATATTCTCCGTAGGTAGGATGGAAAATTAATGCTTTGGACTGCTGGTCGGAATTTTGATACAAAAATGATGATGCTATAGCATAAATCAATTCAGTAGAACCGTTTCCTATGGAAATATTGGAAGGATTTATAGAATACTTGGCAAGAGATTTAGCGATGCTTTCTTTAAGGATGAGACAGTCTGGATCAGGATATTTTGATAAGTCGGTATCACGAATGACAGTGAATATGTTTGCAGATATATCTAACGGTGAAATGCTTGCGCTGAAGTCTAGGATGTCTCCATATGATAAGTCCCTGGACTCAAGTATATTTGTTCCTCCATGAATAGCCTTCTTATATGGAGTTTCTTCTTTCGGTAAAGTAATGATCTGTGAAATTAATTCCATTTTAGTAAACCCTGCTGACACTAATAACTGAGATGATTAACACGAATATTACTGATGAGGAATATAAGGACTTTACTGAATTCACGATATCATTATGTGATATTGAATGTTTTGCGTTGCCGAGGCTGTAATGTCCTTGTTTTGTTAATTCAATTTCTAAAGCTCCCGCCATAGCTGCCATAGGCCAGCCAGCATTTGGGCTTTCTGTATTCTTGTGATGTTTTAACATTATGCTAAGACTCGATAAAAACTTTTGTGAAGGGAGAAAACTAGAAGACAATACGATTAATATTGCTGATATTCTAGCAGGAATCCAATTAACTACATCGTCTAAACGTGCAGATGCTTTCCCTAACAACTCGAATTCCCCTCTGTACCCTATCATACTGTCTAGTGTATTTATACTCCGATAGGCTAATGCCCCAGCCACTCCAAATATAGCAAACATCAGTAAAGGGGCTATAACGCTGTCCGAAGTATTTTCTGATACGGATTCAATGGTTGCCGCGAGAACCTGCTGCTCTGTTAATTGGCTAGGATCTCTGCTAACTAATGCTTTTAAATCTTTACGAGATTGTTCCACATCTGATGATTTTATTGTATTTGATATATTGAGACTGGTGGATCCTAAGAGTCGTAGAGAAAAAGCGCTTTTTAGGAAATATATAGATACTAATATATATATCCACTCACTCATACTTTTCAAATATGCTAGTAGAACCCATGTTGAAATCAGTACAGCTGTAGGAAGGCATAGAGCTAGTATAAGCCCACATACAAAAGATCTACGTCCTGTACGAGGTAATGGCTTAGATATCTTACTAATTATATTCCCTATCCATACGGTAGGATGAATTTTGGCAGGCCATTCACCTATAAGCAAGTCGACTGCCAATGATGCGACTAATATCACCAAAACAGAGGAATCGGTATCTATTAAAACAGACATTCAGTTAATCATCCTAGCAATCCATTGGTATTGAATATTATTAGAAGTGTAATCATGCCAAGGACTTCAGAAGTTTCATTGATTGCTCCGTAACAGTCGCCAGTTAATCCTCCTCCTAATAGTTTCTTGCTTAGATAACCGAATGCTATAGCCCAACATCCCACTAACAGGATAGGTATAAGTGCTAGGTATGAGTTGGTCAAGAGGATTACAATGCCTATAGTTAATACATTGGCAATTATAAAAGGCGTCCTTGTTTTTCTTGTTTGGAATGCGCTACCAAGTCCCATTGGCCTTATGTATTTGAATGTTACCAGTGCAAGTACCATGGCCCACCTAGATAAAACAGGAAACATTATCATGACATATAGACTTGTTCCAGATTCTAAGGCATAGAAGATTAATGAGAATTTAATCATTAAGAGTACTACAACCCCTACTGTTCCGAATGCTCCTACGTGAGGATCTTTCATTATTTCCAGTCTGCGTTCTGAATTATGACCTCCAAAAAAGCCATCCATGCAGTCCATAAACCCATCTAAATGCAGAAATCGAGTAGCGAAAGTAAGAAACATCAAAATGAATCCTGCGGTTACATAATGAGGGAAATAAAATTCTAAACTCCAATATATTAGATAGCATATGCAACCAATGGATAATCCAACTACAGGGTAAAAAGATTTAGAAAAATTAAATTCTTTATTTTCATATATCATTTTTCTGGGAGAAGGAATCCATGTTAAGAATGAAAAAGCTAGTATGAAAGATTTAATGATTGATATCATTATGAAGAGTCTGACACGCCAGCTTCACCAAAGGTTGCCATATCGGTTAGACACTTTACAGACGCTTGTATTATTGGCATTACTAAGGCAGCCCCTGTACCTTCTCCAAGACGCAAGTTTAAATCAAATAGTGGGTGTAACCCAAGATGTTCAAGCGCAACTATGTGGCCTGGCTCAACAGATTTATGGGAACCTAGCATATAGTCGTTGACATGTGGGTTAATAGCATTTGCGATTAGAGCAGCTGCTGTACAGATAAATCCATCGATTAACACCGCTATGTTATTGCTTGCGCATCCCAACATAAGTCCTGCCAAGAACCCAATTTCAAATCCCCCAACTTTACTTAGTATATCTACACCATCCAAAGGGTTAGGATTGTGGAGGAGTATACTCTTTTCAATAACATCAATTTTCAATTTGAGAGACTCTTGGTCTATACCTGTCCCTCTACCTGTTACTTCTCTAGGTTGACGGTCACATATTATGGCGGTAATAGCACTGGCCGACGTTGTATTGCCGATTCCCATTTCTCCACATGCAACTAAATCAGTATTTTGTTTATGTAGTTCATTTGCTAGCGAAATCCCATTATTTACAGTCTTTTCGGCCTGTTCAATTGTCATAGCAGGTTGTTTAGCGAAATTCTTGGTTCCTTTATCAATTTTCATAGACAGAAGTTGTGGATGACTTGGTAAGTCGCTTTTTACTCCTGCGTCTACAACCATAATGTCTGAGTTGGAATTTTGTGATATGGCATTGATAGCAGCTCCCCCTGTCAAGAAATTTAGGACCATTTGTCCGGTAACGTCTTGAGGATATTGGCTTACTCCTTCATCCACTACACCATGATCCCCCGCAGCAACTACTGTGACTTTATTAGTGATTCTTGGCAAAGGATTGCGATAAATACCTGCTAACTGAGCCGAGAGTTCTTCTAATTTTCCAAGGCTTCCAGGAGGTTTCGTTAAATTATTTTGTCTGGTAAGGGCTTTCTCTTTGGCTTCATTATCAAGTGGTTGGATGTCTATATTTATCATATTAAAATTCTATCCCAGGCTGAGCTTTTATCCCTTGTTTGTATGGATGTTTTACCAATGTCATGTCTGTTACTAAATCTGCAAAATCAATTAGCTCCTGTGGTGCGTTTCTGCCCGTGATTATCACATGTAACATTTCTGGTTTATTACTAAGAGTCGTAATTACTTCATTCACATCAACCCATCCATAATGCATCGGGTATGTAAATTCATCAAGAATCAATAAATCGTGTTCTCCGCTTTCAATTATAGATTTACATTCTTCCCAATGTTCTCGGGCTAATTCAGCACTTTGATCTAGGTCTTTGGACCTCCAAGTAAAGCCATCTCCCATTGCTTTCATTGTTATGCCAAGCTTTTTTGCAGCTCTTTGTTCTCCGAAATTGGCTGTGGAATGCTTTATGAATTGCATCATTATTACATTCATACCTCTTCCCCATGCTCTAAACATGACTCCCATTGCTGCGGTAGTCTTGCCTTTCCCTGTGCCCGTGTTAACAATAACTAAGCCTTTATTAATTCTAGGTCCTGTAACTGATTGCGGGGTTGTGCTTGGATCTTTTGAAGTCATTATCACCTCTGATTATTTTCACAAAAATTTATAAAATTTTGAGCTAATTTGGGATTACTTGCTAAGTGTATATGAATGTAAGTTGCGTATGTCTTATTTATATTAAACCCTTCGATTCGATTCGATTGGTTTGAGATTTTGTATAAACCTTCCATTTCAGTAGTTTTCTTATTCAGATAGGACCAGTGAAACTCATGTCCTTTGGTCGATTGGTTTGTTTGTAGTATAGGAGTCTGAATTTGAGATTCGATTTGACGGTAACCAAGGGTTAGTTGGGCATTTTTCATCATAGACTGATATTGAAAGATCCCAGCCATTGGTAATGAGGTACCAGTGGCAGATATAATGTTACGGCCCAGATACATCAAACCTCCACATTCAGCATATATGGGAATGTTTTTTCTGGATGCTCCTACTATCGAGGTAATCATACTTTTATTTGAGGACAGTTCTTCAGCATACACTTCTGGGAATCCCCCGCCCATGTATATACCATCGATATTTGAAGGCAATTCTGGATCTTCGATTGGACTGAATGGGATGAGTTCTGCTCCCCAAGCAGATAATAGATCTAGTGAGTCTTGGTAATAGAAGTTAAAAGCACGGTCTTGAGCTATAGCAATTTTAACAGAAGGCTCGAGACTTTCTTGAGGGAAGATTTGGGAATTAGACTTTGCTAGACTAGCCTTTTGAGAGATCTTTAACAGCATATCTAAATCTATTGTAGCTTTGATTTGTTCTACAAGTGACTCGATCCAGTTGTTAGCAATAGTCCCTTCGATAGTGGGTATCAACCCCAGGTGTCTTTCAGGTTGGATTAATTCGGGTTTTCTTGGCATATAGCCTAGTACAGGTATTCCCGTTGTTTCTTCAATTTGTGGTTTGCAGAATTCTAGATGGCGTTCACTATTTATACCGTTTAGGATCACCCCTTCTATGTTTACTTCCGGGTCAAATAATTTGAATCCTAAGATTTCTGCTGCGACACTTCTTGCAACTTTACTTGCATCTGCAATCAATACCACGGGCAACTTTAACAATTTTGATACATGAGCTGTTGACCCGTATTCGTTCAAGTTGGAATGGCCGTCGAATAGACCCATTACACCTTCAACTATAGAGATGTCTGCTTTGGATGCAGACCGATTATAAAGCTCTACGATAACGGATTCATCTAACATCCAAGAATCTAAATTTCTGCTGACATTGTTGCAGACAGATGAGTGGTAGGATGGGTCTATATAGTCTGGTCCAGCTTTAAACGGTTGCACATTGAAGCCTGAGCGGGTAAGAGCAGACATTATTCCTGTTGCAATGGTAGTTTTACCGACCCCGCTTTTGACACCTGCTAGTACAAATCCTGACATAATTCTTAGTCTTCTGCCTGCACGATATCAGAATCCTTGAATAACTCGTTTACATTCTTAGGTATTTTGTTCATAGCCACTATCCCTCTCACAGAAATTTCAACTTTTTTGTTAACAGATCCATACAAAGTTTTTTCTTTTGTTTCATGATTTATTATGTCTATTCTGGGGCCATAGGTGCATCCAAATATGCATTTACATGGCGTTATGTTGATGTCTTTTGATGATCCGAATTGTTGTTTCAGTTCCCATGCTAAATCTAATGGGGTTTTACCTTCTATAGTTTTCCATAAACATCGTGCAGGGTCTACGCATACCAAAGCACTTATTTTCGGTTTGTTATTCATTAATATCCCTTATTAACAACTAAAGCACTTGCCATCTGACAAGTGCTTCGGTTTGGCCTTGATTCCGTATGCGCAGAATGTCAGACAGTTTCTCTGGCAGGTCTCCTGACTTACACGAGATAATCATAGAACCTTCCCGCCTTATAGACAGTGGTTACATACTCTTCAATGTGTTTACAGTGGCGCAACCGTGATGGACTCTCACCATCTTCCCTATTAAACATATGTGCCAAAGATGCTATATTAACTTTGCAGCTGATGTTATCACCATCGTAAATTCGGCGTCAATTAGGATGATATATTTAAGCAATAAGTAATGGAGGAATTTATGAAAGCTACATTTTCGTATGATCATATTCATATAAGGAGTAAACAACCACGGGAAATGGCAGAATATTTCAACAAAATGTTTGATGCCAAAATAATTGAATCAATACAATCTGACGGGCAAAGTAGAATCGATCTGGATATCAATGGATTGGCGATTTTTATTGCTGCTGTCCCTGAAGATTTAGATTTACCAAATAGTCCTGGCACTCCATATCTTGGTCTCGATCATTTTGGGTTCAAAGTTGATGATGTATTTGGTGCGGTAGAAGAATTACGAGCCAAAGGAGCAGAAATTGTTGTGGAACCTCATGAAATTCGACCAGGTGTGAAAATAGCATTTGTTCGTGGCCCTGAGAACGTTAGAATCGAATTGCTTGAAAGGGAGTGAGCCTAAATATACCCAGTTACAGTGATCACTGAAACTCCACTGATAATGGCTAAAGTTCCAAGGATTTTAAATATGATTGTAGCCCTAGTAACATCTTCGTTTACAATTGAATTTAAGAACTTTCCTAATATCAGGACTGTGGCAACTGTTACAAGCCCTGATGCACTTAATATTGCAGATACTAATGATACAGGCCCCAGAGAGATAGCCCAAACAGAAGAAATCAATGCGAATTGCGCAATCAGTTCGTTAGTAGTTACTAGTTTCAGTGCATTGCGCTTATGATTCCACCATTCAAATATTTCTGACCAAGTGGCTCGGTCAGAGTTAAATGCTAATAACATCAAAAATAGAATCATCAACCGAATGGCATGCGTAAGCAATATTGAAGAATCGTCAAGTGCTGGTTTGAGTAATGCGTTCGATGTACCGAGAATAGCGCTACTTAATAATATAGGTAGTAATGCTTTTAACAAAAGACTTTTTGCTGCTGCGCCTTTGTTCACGTCAATTGATATGATTATTACACCGGTAATGATTATCAATATAGCTACCCATTGATACAGGGATAGAATTTCCCCGAGTAAGAAAAAAGCTATAAATGCGGTAAATAAGGGGTGGGTGTGTACGACGGGGAAAATCCTAGATGCTTCTGTGGCATGCAGCGCTCTAAGAATGATTGTTGCGTGTACCCCGAAAAGACAACCGGATAATATGATCAATGCCAATCCATATGTGTTGGTGTGGCTGAAAGGTAAGACGGCTAATAGTAAGACTAGTGTGATAGGTAGACCTATAATGCCTATGCTTAATGGATAGGTTTTATAGTGAGTACTATATTTAGTTGGGATTATCTTATCGAAGACGTTAACGATTCCCATTAAACAAGCTGATAAGCAGGCGATTATTATCCAAATCAATAGAGTAAGTCCTTAGGAAATTACAGAAATAATTTCTTTACTAGATTAAATGTAAGCAATATAATTCCCAGGATTATTAAAATGTATCCTAATATCTGAGCAAGAATTTCGATTATTGGTGTTAGTGCTAGGACTGCTCCAATTAATATAATCAATGCACTGCATCCTATTGGTAGTAAAGGCCTTCTGCTATTATTCCGGTAAAACATATGATTCCTTATATTTATTAGCTACGAGTATGAAGAATACGTAGACTCGTTTTTCTTAACGAGATTTTCTTCGATTAACTTGTTGAGGTGGGTTTCAACGTTCCTTCCCGCTGCAGACCTGAGGTTTTTTCTCAAGTTTCTAGGATATACTTTATCAATAATTTGTTCGACTGTTTCACAACCTTGGCTCAGTGCATCTATAATCTGTTTTTCTCTTTCTAAACGATGATGCAAATAGAATTGGATACGGTTACTAGCATTTGATACCGTATTACCATGTCCTGGGCAAATAATATCAGGCTTGAGGTTTAACATTTTTCGCAGTGAATTAATGTATTGATTTAGATTTCTTACACTTCCAGTAGAATTACCTAAAATTGTATCGCCACTAAATAACACTTTGTCTTTTTTTAAGTGGTACACCACATGATCATCTTCATGACCTGGAGTAAAAACTGCTTTTAAGGTTACTCCGTTTGTAATTTGTATTACTTCGTTAGCTTTAAGTTTCTGTACTTCTGTAATGGTGTTAAGTTTATGTGATAGAAAAGGTGCTAGTTTGGGGTGGCATCTGACTTTGCAATTGAAATACTCTTGGAGCCTGTCTAGGCCACCTATATGGTCTCCATGACCGTGTGTAATTAGAATCGCCTTGATGTTTGGGCTACCGAGTTCGGTGTGGTAGCTAATAATTTGTTCGGTCCAATGACGGTAGTTTTCACCTGAATCAATCATGACCATTTCTTTTTCTGGGTCACCTACGAAATATATCTGTGTGCCTCCAGGGTGCATTGCTCCATAAGTGTTGGGATCTTCTTCAATATGTGTGCTATAAACATGTTGAGTCAGCTGCATTTTGAACTCCTATTTGTTTTTGATCATATTTTCGTTAAGTAAAGCAAGAGCAGCATTGGCAGCACCTTCTTTGTTCCCATTCCTATCAGAATCAATTTGTACTTTCTGTGCCAGGCTTCTACCATCTTTGGATGCAAAACCGATCCAAAATGTTCCTATTGGATGTCCAGACTTTCCAGCATTAGGGCCAGTGACTCCAGTAGTAGATAGAGCGTAGTCAGTTTTAGTGAGTTTGAGAACTCCTTTCGCCATAGCTATAGCCATCTCTTCACTGACGGTACCAAATTGTTCAGCAAGATTATCTGGTACCCCTAGAATACTTTCTTTGAGACCACCGGTATAAGCTACAACTCCTCCAGGGAAATACTTCGAGCTACCGGAAACAGAACCGAGCTTGCTACCGAGTAGCCCACATGTGCAAGCTTCTGCCACAGATACCGTTTGTTTATTAGCAATGAGAGTGTTGGCTAAATCTTCAATATTCATATATATCATCTCCATTGTAGTTATTTGTTAGTGAGTAGTCCAAAAAATTCTTTATTCCCATTTCTTCCCAAAATTGGAGACTCACAAATTCCTATCAAATTAAATCCTTGCTCAGTAGTCCAAGTAGCAAAGCTAGCAAGGACTTCTTTGTGTATGTGAGGGTCTCGAACAACTCCTCCTTTCCCAACAGCTTCTTTCCCTGCTTCGAATTGTGGCTTTATTAGAGACAAAAGTTTTCCATCTTGATTCATATGAGAAATCACTTGCGGGATAATTAATTTTGTTGAGATAAATGATACGTCAATGCAAACGAAATCTACCTTTTGCGTTAGTTCGAATGGGTACCTTGCATTTGTTTTTTCCATGACTGTCACTTTGGGACTTTGAGCGAGGCTGTAATGAATTTGACTGTGACCTACATCCACCGCAAAAACATGTTTGGCATTATTTTGAAGAGCGCAGTCTGTGAAACCACCTGTTGAAGCACCAACGTCTAGGACTACTAGATCTGTCAGATCGATTTCAAAATGTGTCAATGCATGAGAAATCTTTACCCCCCCTCTGCTTACAAATGGTAATTGCTCTTTAACTTTAAGTTGGTATTCAGGGTCTAGTAAGGTCCCGGGTTTTAAGATTTTGCCGGATGGGTCATAAACCGAACCTTGCATAATCATAGCCTGTGCTTTTTGGCGGCTTTCTGCTAGATTGGTTTGCACCATTAGAACGTCGGCTCGTATTTTAGATTTCTTATCTACCAAAATAGCTCACTATGAAAAATTAGATTCCGCTAAAATGGGCTTTCCGTTTCTCGAGGAAAGCATTGAATCCTTCTTTGTAGTCTTCCGTGTCGAATTGATTAAGAGGTAGGCTCTTTTGGTCTTCATTCAAATTATTAAGGTCCGGTATTTGGTAAATTTGGTTTAAAGTTTCTTTGTTAACGGCGTGAGACAAAGGAGCTAATTCTGCTATTTGTTCTGCTAATTCCAATGTTATTGATTCGAGTTGTTGGGGTTCGACTATTTGGTTGACGAGTCCCACTCTCAAAGCTTCTCTTGAATCCAAAAGCCGTGCGCTTAATAGTATATACAAAGCGGTGCTCCTTCCCACTAGTTCTACTAAACTTTTCATTTCAGTATGACCTATTGTAATACCTAGTTTTGCGACAGGTATACCAATTTTACAATTAGTTGATGCAATTCTTAGGTCACAGGCTACAGAAATTTCGCACCCTCCTCCGGCTGCTATACCATTTATCATAGCGATGATAGGAGTTTTTAGAGTTCGAATTGTTTGAAGTACAGTATCAACTTTAGCATTATAAATACGCCCTGTTTCTGAATCTATACGCTGGGTCTGGAACTCTTGTATATCTGCCCCCGCAGAGAAGGCTTTCTCCCCTGCGCCAGTTATAATAATACATCTGGTGTTGGGGTCTTCTTCTAGCTCTAACAATATATTTGCAAGGCGTTCCCACATGTTTATATTCATAGAGTTATGATATCTGGGTCTATTGATAGTGATTGTAGTTACTTGGTTTTGGGAGCTGCAAATTAAAGTTTCGGTACTATCTGTCATATGATTTGGCCTTCAATTTTTTTTACAGGCTACAGTTATCATTACAGTGTGTCAAACCTGATACAATTGCCTAGAGTTTGATATTTCACAAGGTTTGAATGTATGATGCATTAACTGAACGATTTTGGAGTGAATAATGAAAGCAGCTAGATTGACAGCACCTAAACATTTTGAATTTATTGATGTTGAGCAGCCTCAGGCTTTAGATGGAGAATGCTTGGTCAAATTAGAAAGAGTTTCCGTGTGTGGCAGTGATATAAGGCATCACTATGGCCCAATAAAAGATGAATCAGCATATCCAATGGACCCAGGGTTGCCTTGTCATGAATTAGCAGGAGTAGTCCTTGAGAGTAGAACTGATCAAATTCAAGAGGGTCAAAGAGTGATAGTAATAGCCCGACCTGGAACAGGTGGCTTGCAGGAGTACATAGTGTCTGATCCGGGGAGAATGATTGTGCTTCCTGAACAGGGACCACTTGAAGAATGGTTAATGTGCCAGCCATCAGGAACAGTTTTGTACGCATGTAGAAAGATGGGAAGTGTGTTGAGTAAGAATGTAGTTATATTTGGTCAAGGAAGCATAGGATTGAGTTTTACAATGCTTGTTTCAAGAATGGGAGCTAGGAAAGTGATTGTGGTAGATCCATTAGACTATAGGTTAGAAAAATCTAAAACTTTTGGTGCTACCCATACCATCAACCCAGATAAAGAAGACCTGACTGAAGCTATAAAAGAATTGACCGATGGGCAGGGTGCTGATATTACCGTAGAAGCAGCTGGCTATCCTGAAACTCTTAACCTTGCGTTCAATCATATAAGACAATTTGGGACTGTGATTGTATTTGGGATACAAAGTGATGCGCTGGTTCCAATAGAACATAATACTTTGATGAATTTACAACCAACTATTATTCCTACGACTGGCGCTCGAAGTTTAGATCCGATAGGACAGATTCAAGATCTTGTTGCCCTGAAGGAAAGAGGTTGGTGCGACCCAGCACCTTTGATCACTCACCGTATGGGTTTTTCAGATGTGCAAAATGCCTACGATATGTATGAACAACGGCAAGATGATATTGTGAAAGTAATCATGAACTTAAATGAGTGAAGTAAATTTATAGGTTGTTAAGATCCAGATGGAGTTATCAGATAGAATACGAGCCTTACAGCGTAACTTTTATCTATCATTGTCTATATTAGAAACTGCCAATAATGGCAGATTGAGTTTGGATAAATTTTCGTTTCTGCCACGTGACAGGCATCCGTTCGATCAAGTTAATATGAGAGAAGCAAACTCTGATTATGCTTATGGTTCGATTCTGCCTGCGGTTCGGAATAATTTTAAATCCACGTTTGCTTTTACAGTGATAGAACTAGACGCTATTTTCCGAAGTATTTACTCTTCTCATCCTGTTGCAGAGAAGGATATTAACGTTCGCTATATCAGAGTTTTGATTGCTTTGTTGGGAAGTTCATTAATCAACGATCCAATGAATCCAGTTTGGGATTGTCCTGCGGATTTCAGTGATGTTTATGAAGCGCACAATCCATACCGAAAATTTGACGCTAGAGGAATAGATGGCAAGCCACTAGATTGGGACCAATTTGGAGGGGTTGAAGGATTCGTTATTATATTACAAAATGCGTTGGAGATTGTTTTAGATAACGAGGCTCGCCAAACTGTTGTAAATTCTTACGTGCCCAATGAGTTGCGTCTTAGGTCTAGAAAAAGGTCTGAGCAATATGAGCATTTGAGGGACTTTATTATGGAGGAATGTCAAATAAGTGATTCTGCTATGTCATTGGCAGGAAGGTTATTTGCTTCATACGAAGAATGGGCAACTGCTGCTGGTATTACTCCCTTATCCCAGCGAGGATTTGGTATAGGCCTCGGTGAATTTGGATTTGAGAGGAAACGCAGAGGCCAAGGTAAGCACTGGTGGATGGGTATAAGTCTTATGTCAGACCATGAAAATAAAGAGCAGATCCATATGAGCTTAGATATATAGGGTGTGGGTTTCATTGCTCAATAGTATCAAGGGAAATTAGCTTTAACAGCTGTATTGATTCCCCCGCGTGTCTTATAAGTGAGATTTAGTGACATAGATCTAGGATTGGTTAGAGTAACTAAATCATTTAAAATTCGATTTGCTACGTGTTCTTGGACTATACCTACATCTCGGAACGACAGCAGGTAGTATTTTAGAGACTTCAATTCGATTAACACATTGTTCGGAACATACGATATTTCTAACGTTCCCAAGTCTGGTAGTCCAGTCCATGGGCATACTGCAGTAAACTCGTCTGTATCTAACTCGATCGATGCTAAACTCTCCGGGTAATCATACTTAAAAGTCAATAATACATCCGTTCTAATTGCCTCTTCAGTCTTTATATCTATTGCAAACTCAAGGTCAGTGTATTCGTTTTGTAGGTCATCTATGGTTGTCATCGTTCCCCCATGTAAATCATACATAGTTTATCAAACATAGGGATATAACAAAATACGGGTGCTCAATAGTTATCTTAAGATGTGAATGAAACATTAATGTAATAAGAACGTTACAAAGATGTAATGAGTTTGTAACGCTGCTGTAACTATGAGTCGATAAGCTCGGCGTAACAATTAAAATTCGGAGGAATAATATGAACGCTGATATGGCTTGGATTTTGACATGTTCCGCTCTTGTCCTGTTAATGACACCAGGATTAGGTTTTTTCTATGGTGGTATGGTGAGTCGGAAAAATGCAGTTACGACGATAATGCATAGTTTTGTTGCTATGGGATTGTGCACAATCGTATGGGTGCTATGGGGATACAGTATTGCGTTTGGCAGTAGTATAGCAGGTTTTGTAGGTAATTTGGATCATTTAGCGCTATCGGGAGTAGACAGTGCAGAAGATAAATTATTTATGATATTTCAATGTATGTTTGCGATTATAACGCCTGCATTAATAACAGGGGCATTTGCCGAAAGGATGAAGTTTTCATCTTATGCAATATTTGTTGTCCTGTGGTTAACAATTGTTTATGCCCCAGTAGCTCATTGGGTATGGGCTTCAGGAGGATGGTTATTTGAGATGGGTGCTCTCGATTTTGCTGGAGGTACTGTAGTACATATTAACTCCGGTATTGCGGCCTTGGCTGCTGCTTTAATCGTAGGTCCAAGGCTGGGTTTCAAAAATGCTCAAGGTGTTAAACATGATGCATCAGAACACAACCTTCCTATGATTATATTAGGTGCTGGACTATTGTGGTTCGGCTGGTTTGGCTTTAATGCAGGTAGTGCTTTAGCAGCAGATGAATTTGCGGTGAATGCATTTGTTGTCACTAATATTGCTGCAGCTTCGGGTTTGGTAATGTGGCTTGTTATGTCAGTGATTATGGGTAAGAAGCCAGGCGCTGTAGGTGCAGCTTCGGGTGCTGTCGCTGGTTTGGTTGCAATCACACCTGCTTGCGGAGTAGTTGGACCTATTGCCGCTATTTTCATCGGGATCGGTGCCGGCACGATCTGCTATTTGAGTATAGAACTTTTGCTAAAACTGGGAGTAGATGATGCTTTAGCTGTTTGGGGAGTTCATGGTATGGGAGGTACCTGGGGAGCGTTAGCAACAGGGTTATTTGCAGGTGTAGGTTTTGCTGCGGCAGGAATGCCTGAAGTCTTTAGCTCTGCCTATTGGGACCAGTTAGGAGTACAGGTTATTGGAATAGTAGTAACTTGGCTGTGGGCTTTTGTTCTGACTGCAATAATATTACTCGGTATCAAATATACAATTGGTCTTAGAGTGACGCAGGAAGAAGAAGATGAAGGGTTAGATCATAATCAGCATGGTGAAGCTGCATATAACAGGTAAGCTAATAATTACCTAGTGGCCTTCTAAGTTCAGATGTGAGTTTGTAACAAAATTGTAACATCATTGTAACCAATAAATGTTAGCATCAACTATTAGAAGAGAGCCACTAGGTGATTAGTAATTAAGGAGGATTTCTTATGGCAAATGAAGCTTCCAAAGTATTGAAGCTAATGAAGGATAACAATTGTGATATTTTAGATATCAAATTCACTGACCTGCCTGGAACTTGGCAGCACGTTTCTGCTCCAATAAGTGAAGTAGTGGATTCATTGTTCGTTGATGGCACTGGTTTCGATGGTTCTAGTATTCGTGGATTTCAAACTATTGATGAATCAGACATGTTGCTTGTACCCGATGCATCTACTGCTAAGATCGATCCCTTTTATAAAGGGCAAGTAACTATAATTGCTGATATTCGTGACCCAATAACAGGAGAAAATTACACAAGAGACCCCAGAAATATAGCCAAGAAAGCTGAGGCATATCTTAAATCTACAGGTGTAGGAGATGACTCATTTTGGGGGCCTGAGGTTGAATTCTTTGTATTCGATTCAGTGAGATTTAGTTATGGACCAAATCATGGATTCCATCACATTGATTCCGATGAAGGAATTTGGAATTCTGGTGAAGAAACAATGCTTGATGGCATGACGTTGAATAAAGGGATGCGTCCTACTCATAAAGGCGGGTATTTCCCTGTTTCTCCTGCTGATACCCAACAAGAAATGAGAAGTGAGATGGTTAGGACTTTGGTTAACTCTTTTGGCATAGCAGTGGAGAAACAGCACCACGAAGTTGCTACTGCTGGTCAAGGAGAAATCGACATAGTGTTTGATGAGCTACTAAAAACAGCTGACAATGTTATGGCTTATAAATATGTGATTAAAAATGTAGCGAAGGAGTTTGGTAAAGTAGCGACATTTATGCCTAAGCCGATTTTTGAAGATAATGGTACGGGCATGCATACTCACCAATCCATCTGGAAAGACGGAGTACCATTATTTGCTGGTGATGGGTATGCAGGGTTGTCAAAACTGGGACTGAATTATATTGGAGGTCTCATCAAACATGGTAAGGCTTTGATGGCTCTAGCTGCGCCTACAACAAATTCATACAAGAGGCTAACTCCTGGGTTTGAGGCTCCGACTATCCTGGCTCTGTCTGCTAGGAATAGATCAGCTGCATGCAGAATCCCTATGTATTCCCAGAGTCCTAAAGCAAAAAGAGTTGAGTTTAGGTCTGCAGATCCGACTTGTAACCCCTACCTTACCTTTGCAGCCATGCTGATGGCAGGTTTGGATGGTATTGAAAAAGGTTATGAACCTGGAGAGCCACTAGAACATGACTTATTTGATTTACCAGCAGACGAGTTGGCGAAATTACCTCAAGTTCCGGCTAGTTTAGACGAAGCATTGAACGCCTTAGAAGAAGATCATGAATTCTTACTCAGAGGCGGTGTATTTACAGAAGATGTGATATCAGCTTGGATAAACTACCGAAGAGAAAATGATGTGGACCCTGTTAGGTTACGACCGCATCCATATGAATATTTCTTGTCATTTGATGCGTAGAATCTAAATAGGAGACAGTTCGATAACTCGAAGTTAGGGCTTGATAGTAGGATACCTCTATCAGGCCCTTAGTCGTGGAGGAATGCATGGCTATAGATCATTCACAAAACGAAATAGAATTTGTATTGCGTAATGCTCGTGAGAGTGACGTAAAATTCATTAGACTTTGGTTTACTGATATATTGGGTAACCTAAAAGGGTTTGCTATAACTATAGAAGATTTAGAAGATGCTCTGTACCGCGGAGTTGGGTTTGATGGATCTGCTATAGAAGGATTTGCTCGAGATAATGAAAGTGATGTTAGGGCGTTTCCAGATCCTGCTACATTTACTATCTTGCCTTGGCGACCACAAGATAATGCTACTGCCAGAATGTTCTGCGATATATATTCACCGCAAGGAGAACCCTTCCCGGGTGATCCTAGGACCATACTAAAACAAAATTTAGAGCGGTTAGCACAATCCGGATACACTTATTATGTAGGGACCGAACTCGAATTTTTCTATTTCCAAAATGATGATAGTCCTGTGCTGTTGGATAAAGATGGTTATTTTGACCAAACATCTGGACAGGTGTCTGGTGATTTGAGAAGAGATACCGTTTTGAACCTAGCTGAGATGGGTATTCCTGTTAAATATTCTCATCACGAAGTAGCACCAAGTCAAAATGAAATAGATTTGCAATATACCGATGCGTTATCTATGGCAGATAATGTTGTTACCGCTAAGTTAGTCATTAAAGAACTAGCATCAGCGAGAGGGGTATATGCGACCTTTATGCCCAAGCCTATATCAGGAATAAATGGTTCTGGTATGCACACTTATCAATCCTTGTTTAAAGGTCCGGATAATGCGTTTTACTCAAAAACTGATCCATTCCATTTGTCAGACGATGCCAAGTATTTCGTTGCGGGTCTTTTGAAGCATGCTCCAGAAATTACTTTGGTGACCAACCAATGGGTCAACTCTTACAAAAGATTAGCGTCAGGGCATGAAGCCCCTCGTTACCTGTCATGGTCCCACTTGAACCAATCAGATTTAATACGTATACCTACTTTCAAGACAGGTGGCGAAAATGCTGTGAGGATAGAATATAGAGCTCCCGATCCAGCGTGTAATCCATATTTGGCATTTAGTGTAATGCTTGCCGCTGGATTGAAAGGGATTGATGGGAAATATGATTTGATTGAACCTGGAAAACCAGAAAATTCTAATACTTTGATCTCAAAACTGCCAGCTAGTTTGGAAGAGGCTATATCGTTGGCAGAAGGCAGTTCATTACTCAGAGCAGCTCTGGGTGAAAATATATTTGAAAGGTTTATACGAAATAAGAAAATCGAACTGGATTCATATAACACTGAAGTAACAGATTTCGAAATTAATAGATATTTATCTATGCTGTGATTTGTCTGTGGAAACCTCGTATTGGGCTGCTATAGAACTGTTTTCATTTAATGCTGAAATGGCAACGACATACCAAGATCCGTATTTTGGAATCGGTAGTGTCAGCTCCCCTTTATTGGCGTTGTCGAGTGTGATTGGAATGATTTTAGATTCTTGCCCCATTAGTACCACATTGACAATGAATTTTTGCTCAATATAGTCGGATATTGTGATAAATCCATTGTTTTGCCATTTTATATTGATTTCTTGATTCGTGTCCTTTACGATTGAGTCTCCAACACATATTCCAGGACCAGTTGTGCTTGCGTCTGTTATATATGATAGCTTTAGCAGAATTTCCTTTGAGCCATATTTACTGAGATCAATCGACGTGTTAGACCATGATTTTGAACCGGTATAACCATAAGATAGATGCTTCATGCTGTATGGTGCGGGTTCCATGTTTCGTGCATTCAAGGCTGTCCAAGTCGTCCCATTGTTTTCAGATACTAATAAATGTACGTAGTCCCAACCGTCTTCTATGTTGTAAGAAGTTCTGAGCTCTAGTGTAGGGGAATTCATTTCAGAAAGGTTTAAGGCAGTGGAAAGTGTAGTGTTGATAGAGTCGCCACGGTTACCCCATAGACATGTTTTATTGGGGGTGTCAATTGGGCTGAATGGACTATTGACAGTGGAAGCGCCATCAAACATTATGGTTAGGTCACCGTTTCCTTTGGGAACTGCTATATCTACATATTGCGTGCTGAATTGTTGTATTTCTCGATGAATTTTTTGACCGAATCCGATGCTATTCTGCTTGGCGTAATCAAACGTATCACCACTTAGATTCGAGTAGTTGTATTTGGAAGAATTGCCATTTAGCAGGTTATAAATCGCCCAGTCGCCAAAAATATCTTCGAAAGATTTTGTTATCCCAATTTCAGGTAAGTACTCATTTATTGATGCTATGCCATCCTTGGAATTCTTGGTTAGTCCATATAACAGGTTATCATTTTGTAGATATTGTTCCTGTAGATAAGTAAAGAATAATCTTGCTGAGAGATAATTCTGTGATTGGTTGTTATATGGCCAATGAATCAATGAAATTTCAGGATTAAATGAATTCAGATTGAATGGTTTGTATTCAAAGTCATTTAATGCTAATTCTGATAATCCTTCATTGAACCAGGTCTCTTCTGTAGGATCTTGGTTCCAATGCATCGCATGTTGTAGTTCATGGGCTAATACAGCTAAATAAGCGTCACTGCCGATTTGTAAATCTGAATGTAGGTAAATTGCGGTTATTTCATTACTCGAAGGATATATAGAGGTTGGATACATGTCAGTTGGTTTGAAGTATCCGGCAATACCTGAACCAAGTGGGACATGGATTATTCTTAATTTGTCATTTGTATTTCTGCTTGAGAGCCAGGGGGTTCCAAAACGTTGAACCATATTAGGATATATAGTATTTTCAAATATTTGAGCTACTTTTTCTACGTCAGGTAGCGATGTTTTGTTATCGGATGAATACCAATAAGCATTTGCTGATACCAGGATTTGGAAGATTGGATACTCAAAGTCCTGTTTCTTGGATATGTCAGTAACTAGAACTTTGGTGAGTTCTGTACTATGAGTTTTGGAGTGTTGAAGATGTTCACCTAGAAGTGAAATTTCATGACATATATCAAATTCTGGCGGGTTAGAAGTATTCCCAACGGATAGAAATGGCTTGTCTTGACAAATTTCTATACTTGATTTGCTTGATGATGGTATTGAATTGCTATAACAGCTTGTTGCCAAAATAAGTACAAGTAATGCGATTAGTAGTAGTTTGCTATAGCGCATATGTTAATTGAATGTATTCATTGTTAAATTAATATCATGGTTTATCCAGAATAATATAGCAGAAACAGACTCCGCCAGCGTTTTGGTTACTAGTTCTTGTTCTTCAGGTTCAAATTTCCCTAGCACCCAAGCTACTAGATCCATATCGGTTGAGTCAGGACTTCCGACGCCTATGCGTAGCCTGGGAAACATATACCCACCGGTTGATTCTATTATTGATTTGATACCGTTATGGCCACCACTAGTGCCATTCCCTCGAATTCGAATTTTTCCAACTGGTAAAGCAACATCATCATATATGATTAAGAGATCACTTAATCCTATATTGAATCGATCGATCAGGTATTTGATAGCAATACCGCTGTTATTAATAAAAGTTCGAGGCTTTACTAATACTATTTCAGTACCGTCGAGTTCTCCGAATTGTAGAGTACATTTGGATTTTCTTTCTTTTTTGGTGATATCTACTTGTTTGGAAAATTCATCTATTGCAGAGAATCCAATATTATGCCTTGTACCCACATACTTTGTCCCTGGATTACCGAGTCCTATGATGATTTTCATATTATTAGCCTGGTAATCCTAGTAAATTTAGTAAATCGGATTCAGTTAATATTGATGTGCCAATTTGCTCAGCCTTTACTAATTTAGATCCTGCAGATTCTCCTGCAACCAAATACGAGGTATTAGAGGTTACGCTATTAGTAACTTTGCCTCCATTTGTTTTGATAAGCTCTTCTGCATCTTTTCGAGATAATGAAGGTAAGGTTCCAGTAATTACGAATGTTAAATCAGATAAAGAGTTTGAAGTCTGGGGCATAACAGAGCTTTCCATTGTTAATCCCAAGGTTTGTAGTTCATCAATCAGCATAATATTATTATCAACGTTAAAATATTGTTGTATAGAAGTAGCTATCGTCGTGCCAATCCCATCTATTGCAACCAGATTGTCAAAGGATGCTCTGCTTAATTGCTGTAAGCTACCAAATGAGTGGGCTAGAATACTCGCGATTTCAGAGCCCACGTGTAGTATGCCAAGACCAAATATGATTCTGTCTAAGGGCTTGGATTTACTGGCTTCTATATTTATGAGCAACTTTTCAGCTAGTAAATTCCCCATACGGTCTAACTTGCTGAGGTCTTCCAGATTTAACTGATATATGTCACTGATTTTTGAAATCATATGGTTAGAAACAAGGCTTTCGCACCATTTTTCTCCTAATCCATCTATATCCATTGCGTTTTTGCTGACAAAGTGTTTAACGGATTCTAGGAATCTTGCAGGGCAACCGGAATTAGTGCATCTATGTATAGAATCATCTTTAATTATAGGTTCGTTACATTCAGGGCAGAACTTAGGCATAGTGAATTTACTTTCTGCTCCGGTTCTGGATTCGATGACCGGCCCTAGGATATGAGGAATTACATCTCCTGCTCGTTCTACAACCACTGTGTCTCCGATCCTAATATCTTTCCTGGTTATGTCTTCTTCGTTGTGAAGTGATGCATTGGTTATGGTTACACCTCCGATCTGAACAGGGTCTAGGATTGCAAATGGGTTTATGCTTCCTGTTCGTCCGACATTCAACCCTATTGATAGCAGTTTGGTATGTGCTGTTTCCGCTGGAAACTTGTAAGCAATAGCCCATCTGGGTTCTCTTCCTACAAACCCGAGGTCTCGTTGAGCCTGTAATGAGTTTATCTTTATTACAATACCATCAATTTCGTAGCCAAGATCCTTTCTGTGTTCCATCCAGTATGTATAGTATTCTTGGATTTGGTCTAAGGAATTGCATATTTTGGTTGTAGGGTTAGTTTTGAGGCCTAGTGATTGTACCCACTTAAGGTTTTCTGAATGGTATGCAAAATTATCATTAGGTGATTCATTTAAAGAATATATCCAGATATCGAGATTCCTTGACGCCGTAATCTTAGGATCTAATTGGCGTAATGAACCTGATGCAGCATTTCTTGGATTGGCTAATAAAGGTTCATTGTGGTCTATGCGCTGTTCATTAATTGAAGTGAAAGCATCTAGAGGCATATATACTTCTCCTCTCACTTCCATACGTCCAGGAAGTGGACACGTTAACGAAAGCGGGATTGCTCGAATAGTTTTGAGATTGGATGTGACGTCTTCTCCGACAAGTCCATTGCCTCTCGTTGAACCCTGGACGAACGTTCCATCCTCGTAGATTAGACTTATGGCAAGCCCATCTATTTTGAGTTCGGCAGAGTACTGTAAAGTTGTGTTATTGATAAGATTAAGGGCTCTTTGCTCCCATTCAAGTAAACCTGTGTAATCAAATGTGTTAGCTAAACTTAGCATGGGTGTGGCATGGGTAATGGGGTCAAATTGTTCTGTAGGTTCTCCTCCTACTCGCTGAGTTGGTGAGTCACTAGTGATAAGATCTGGGTTCTCGGATTCGATATGCCTTAGTTCTAGTAGTAACTTGTCATACTGAGAGTCTGAGATCACTGACTGATTTAATACGTAATAATTGTGGTCGTGTTGTCTTATTTGTGTTTTTAAATCGTTTAGCTTTTGTATATCAGGATTCATTACTTCAACGTCCTACTACAATGAATGTACACAGTATAAATCGTTTGATATCCTTAGTTAAATATTTTGGCAAACCAAATTTTGTTATTCAAAAGCGGTGGAGATTTTAAATGAGCGTGACGTCTAATGAGACTCGGACACAAATTGTAAATATGGTTAAAGATTTTGTTAAAAGAGATGTCGAACCAATTGCAGCTGAAATGGATAAGAATGATGAAGTTCCTTTTGGATTGATAGATACCATGAAAGATTTGGGACTGTTTGGAATTACAGTTCCGGAAGAATATGGTGGGATGGGCCTGGATTACACTACTTTTGCAATGATTTTTGAAGAATTAAGTAAAGGGTTTATGAGTATCAGTGGAGTTATTGGAACTCATCATATTCTGACTTACGTTCTTACTCACTTTGGAACTGAAGAACAAAAGAAACAATTTCTTCCTGATCTCGCTTGTGGAATTAAAAGAGGAGGCTTAGCTCTTACTGAACCTGGGGGAGGAACAGACGTTGCCAGTTTGAAAACCAAAGCAGAAAAAGATGGTGAAGAATATGTGGTTAATGGGTCCAAAATGTTTATCACTAATGCTAGACATGGAGACATATTTTGCCTTTTAGCTCGTACTGATCCCGATCCTGAATCAAAGCACAGAGGATTAACAGCATTTGTTATGGAGAAAGGGGAAGGATTTCGAATTGGTAGAGATTTG
>CEOQ01049021.1_pt1 | contig 40944 bp, 34 predicted proteins | sample 361351 | NCBI WGS metagenome assembly CEOQ01 (sample SAMEA2619907, study PRJEB7988) | marine metagenome | biome: marine biome (ENVO:00000447); feature: deep chlorophyll maximum layer (ENVO:xxxxxxxx); material: "saline water (ENVO:00002010), including plankton (ENVO:xxxxxxxx)" | depth 60 m | reverse complement strand
GAGTTAAATTTATTGAACCATCTGTCCACAAAGGAATCAAGTCAATCAACATGCCAGCACCAATATTGAACAATTTACTCGTCAAGTTATCTGCTGTATCTGTCGTTCCTATCTCAACTCTTTCCTGCTGCAATATTGGACCGGTATCAAACCCTTCATCCATAAGCATAATAGATACACCAGTAAAACGATCCCCATTTAAAATAGCTGAACTGACAGGCGATGGACCTCTGTATTTAGGGAGTAGCGAGGGGTGTATATTTAAACACCCATACACAGGTAGTTTAATAATTTGGTTTGGGACTAATAAACCATATCCTACTAATACAATTAAATCGGGTTTTAATTTACTAAAATCCTCCAACACATCGCCATTTGTTAAATCAACCGGAGTCAATACTGGCAAACCGTTTGTTAAAGCAAACTCTTTTAAAGGGTGGGGGGTTAATACTTTACTTCTACCAACCCTACCATCGGGTTTTGTACATACACCTACAATATTCAAGCCTGAAGTAATGATTAATTTACATACTTCAACAGAATAAGATGAAGTACCCATGAAGATAATTCTCAATTAACTACACATCCCAATAAAATTTAAAAAACTTCATGGAAGCACGACCCAAAGGTGTAAGTCGACCATTCCTATCTCCATAATAAGCAGATTTATCTATTTCAACAGCTACTATTACATAGCAGCTATTTTATTCTTGATAACCGCTCTCATTTTCTTAACTCGGTCAAGATCAGGATGTTTACCATCTTCTTCACTTTTATCGTATATTTTCTCTCCATCCACATATACTTTCAAAACACCCTTATCACCAGGAGTGATAGTTATCGAAAGGAGATTTCCTCCTTCAGCAAAAAATTCCGCAGTCATCCAGACTGCCTCACCATGATAACTTCAAGGGACGCAGTATATAATCTCTACGGGTATAGTTCCGTCTACAGTTATAGCCATAATTACATCCTATTTGATTAATTTTATCGTCGATTATACACCAATTTAAAATAATGGTTTAACTCTATTGGCATTTTTCTTTATTGGAAAGAAATTTATTAATACCTGTAGCGGCTTTTCTACCCTCAGCTATAGCCCAAACCACTAAAGATTGTCCTCTTACCATGTCTCCAGCTGCAAACACGCCATTAACATTAGTCATTTTATTTTGATCTGTTATAACATTACCTTTTTCACTAACATTGACTCCTAACTGCCCTATTGGACCCTTTTTTTCAGGATGTAAAAACCCCATCGCTAACAAAACCAAATCTACATTCAATTCAAATTTACTATTAGGTACGATTTGCATACTTGGAGAAGTAGAATTATTAGATTCATTATCCCATTTTACTTTAACGCATTCCATTTTCTCCAATTTACCATTTTTCCCTGTAAAGGACGTTGTCATAATCTCATAATCTCGAATCCCACCTTCTTCATGTGAAGATGAAGTCCTCATTATCATTGGCCATTCAGGCCATGGGTTTGAATCGATTCTTACTTGAGGTGGCTTTGGCATGATTTCAAATTGATGAATCTGATCCGCTCCTTGCCTAATTGTAGTTCCAAGGCAATCAGACCCTGTATCTCCACCTCCTAAAATCACAACCTTTTTCCCCGCTGCAGTAATTGATGGGTTCAAAGTCCTATTGCTAGCTATTGCTGAGTTTTGCGAAGTCAAATAGTCCATTGCGAAATAAATCCCATCTAAATCTCTACCTGGCACATTAAGATCTCTAGGGACTGTTGAACCACTCGCCAAACATATTGCATCGAATTTTTGAAATAATTCATCCGAATTTATATCTACGCCTACTGAAACACCAGTTTTAAAAACAACACCTTCTTTTTCCATTTGATTAATCCTACGATTAACAATATCTTTATCTAATTTAAAATCTGGAATTCCAAAACGTAATAATCCACCAGGTTCAGGCGATCTCTCAAAAACAGTAGTTGCGTGACCAGCTCGATTAATTAACTGTGCAGCAGCTAAACCTGAAGGCCCTGACCCGATAACTGCAACAGTCTTGCCTGATCTTTCGATTGGTTTAATTGGCTTAATCCAACCTTCTTTCCACCCTCTATCTGCGATAGCTTTTTCAATATGTTCAATTGCTACCGAATCAGAATTTATATTTAAAACACAAGATGCTTCGCAGGGAGCAGGGCAAATTCTACCAGTAAATTCAGGAAAGTTATTAGTCGAATGTAAAATATTTAATGCGTTTTCCCATTCTCCTAGATAAACCATGTGGTTCCAGTCAGGAATAATATTCCCCAAAGGACAACCACTATGACAAAAAGGAACTGAACAATCCATACATCTAGCACCTTGCTCAGATGCTTCCTTATCGCTCCAATGATTTTGAAATTCTTTGAAGTCTTTTATTCGTTCATTTACGGAATTTTTACTCGGCAATTCCCTATTAAACTCTATAAATCCTGTAATTTTGCCCAATTTTCAATATCTCATTTTATTTCAATTTTTTTCTTTTCCATCAATATTTTTTTATACTCTTTGGGGATAACTTTAACAAACTTATTCACTTCCTGTTCCCAATTAGCAAGAATCCTGTGTGCTCTTTTGCTTTGGGTATACAAATTATGTTTTGTGATTAAGTCAAATAATTCTTTCACATCTTCAGATAATTTTACACTTTCAACATCAACCATTTCTTTATTACATAGTTTTTGGAAATCATTAGTTTCATCAAAAACATAGGCTTTGCCTCCACTCATTCCAGCTGCAAAATTTCTTCCGGTATTTCCTAAAACAACTATTGTCCCTTTAGTCATATATTCACAACCATGGTCACCCAATCCCTCAACAACTGCAATAGCTCCACTATTTCTAACGGCAAATCTTTCACCAGCAATACCATAAATATAAACTTCTCCCGCCGTCGCCCCATAAAGTGCAACATTGCCCACTATTATATTTTTTTCCGGATCAAATGTAGTGGGAGTATCAGGCATCAAAACAACTTTACCGCCAGATAATCCTTTACAAAAATAATCATTTGCATCCCCATTCAAAATCATTGTAACCCCACGCGACAAAAATGCTCCAAAACTCTGACCAGCTGAACCATGAAAGTTTATGGATATGGTGTCTTCTTTCATTCCTTCATCACCATATTTCTTGGCTATTTGATTACTTAACATTGCGCCAACCGACCGGTTGTGGTTTTTAATAGGTTGCTCTAAAGATACTTTTGTTTCATTTGAACGCGATTGTTGAGTCATAGAAATAATTTGATGATCCATTACATCATCAAGCTGATGATTTTGCTCTTCAACATTGTGTTTCGCAACTCTATCAGATACATCCGGAACATGTAACAATGCTGAAAGGTCCAAACCTTTAGCTTTCCAATGTCCCACAGCTGCGTTAACATCCAACATATCGGTTCTGCCAACCATTTCCCTAACAGTTCTAAATCCAAGTTGTGACATTATTTCTCTTAATTGTTCAGCTATCAAAAAGAAATAATTTATTACATCTTCTGGCTTACCAGCAAATTTTTTCCTTAACTCTGGATCTTGTGTGGCAACCCCTACTGAACAAGTATTTAAATGGCATTTTCTAAGCATAATGCATCCCATAACTACTAATGGTGCAGTGGCCAAACCAAACTCTTCAGCTCCCAACAAACATGCTATCGCTACATCTCTACCTGTTTTAAGTTGTCCGTCAGTTTGGACTACAATTCTGCCTCGTAAATCATTCAAAACCAAAACTTGTTGGGTTTCAGCTAAACCTAATTCCCATGGAACACCAGCATTTTTTATTGAAGACTCAGGAGAAGCTCCAGTACCCCCAGAATCTCCACTTATTAAAACGACATCTGCTCTAGCTTTTGAAACTCCTGCTGCTATAGTACCTACTCCAATCTCCGAAACCAATTTCACATGAATTCTCGCCTCAGGATTAGAATTTTTTAGATCGTATATAAGTTGTGCTAGATCCTCTATTGAATAAATATCGTGATGTGGTGGTGGTGATATCAATTCAACCCCAGGGGTTGAATTTCTTACCATGCCTATATATTCGTCTACTTTATGACCAGGTAATTGTCCACCCTCTCCAGGCTTAGATCCTTGAGCCATCTTAATTTGTAAATCAGTGGCTTTTGACAAATAATTTATAGACACACCAAATCTTCCAGATGCGACTTGTTTAATTGCGCTATTTCTGGAATTACCGTTATTGTCAGTTTGATATCTAGCAGGATCTTCACCGCCTTCCCCAGTATTACTTCTAGCACCAATTCTATTCATAGCAATAGCTAACGTTTCATGAGCTTCTTTACTGATTGAACCAAGAGAAATGGCGCCAGTCGCAAACCTCTTAACAATAGTATCGGCTGTTTCAACCTCGTCAATTGGTATGGAATTTTGGTTTGATTTGAATTCTAATAAACCTCTAATTGTGCACATACGTTTACTATAAGAATCCGCTGTTTCTGTAAAATCTTTAAACAATTTACTATCATTGTCTCTAGCTGATTTCTGCAATTTAGCTATAGTTTCAGGATTCCACATATGATATTCACCATTTATTCTCCACTGATACTGTCCTCCTTCAGCTATGTCCGTTTTTGAAAAACCATTTCGGTTAGAGTATGCTACTTTATGCCAGTATGAATACTCTTTCTCAACCTCTTCAATACCTATACCGTTGATCCTAGATGGCGTAGATGTAAAATATTTATTAATAAATTCCTCAGATAACCCAACGGCTTCAAAAACTTGCGCACCCATATATCCTTGCAAAGTAGATATCCCCATTTTAGACATAACCTTTACAACACCTTTATGGACAGATTTAATATAGTTGTCTTCGCCTTGTTCATAACTAGAAAGTTTTGAGTTTTTGCTAGTCGCCATATCATTAATCATGTCAAATATTAACCATGGGTTTATAGCACTGACTCCATAACCTAACAACAAAGAAAATTGGGATACATCTCTTGGTTCACCAGTTTCAACAATCAATCCTACTCTAGTTCTTAACCCTTTTTTAATAAGATGATGATGTACGGAGGAAACAGCTAATAAGCTAGGAATCGCCGCATTATCTTTGTCTACATTTCTATCCGACAGAATTATAATATTATGACCTTCAGTTACAGCCTCCTCTGCTTCATCCAACATTTTGTCCAAAGAACCCTGAAGCGAACCATCCGTGTAAGCGTTAAATAGCATGTTTATAGTTTTAGTTGAAAATCCGTTACTTTTAAATCTACGTATTGAATCAATCTGTTTATTAGTCAAAATCGGTTCATATAGTTTAATTTGCTTACAGTGTTCAGGAGTTTCTTCCATTAAATTAAGCTGCGGTCCAACCATAATTTCGGTTGAAGTAACCAGCTCTTCTCTTATTGCATCCAAAGGAGGATTGCTGACTTGAGCAAATAATTGTTTAAAATAATTGAATAGGCGAGGGTTTTGATCGGATAAAACTGCCAACGAAGCATCGTTACCCATGGATCCAATAGCTTCAGCACCATTAATTATCATAGGCTCAATAATTAATCTCAATTCTTCTTTAGTAAAACCAAACGCCGCTTGATTTTGATGGATATTTTTTACGACTTTATTCGCATATTGATGTTCTTTAGATATTTTTTCAATGTCTACAACATTTTCTTTTATCCAAGAACCATAATTGTTCCTATCAATTAATTTTTCTTTGATTTCATGATCATTGACAATACGTCCTAATTCCGTATCGAGCATAAATAATTTACCTGGTTGTATTCTCCATTTATACAAAATGTCTTTTTCAGGTATGTCTAGTACTCCTGATTCAGAACCCATAACTAATAGATCATGTTTTGTAACCAAGTATCTGCAAGGGCGCAAGCCGTTCCTATCTAGGATAGCACATATTTTTTTACCATCAGTACCTACCATCAAAGCTGGTCCATCCCAAGGCTCCATCAAAGATGAATGATATTCATAAAAATCTTTTTTCTTCTTCTCCATCATTACTTTTTCAGACCATGCTTCGGGCATCATCATTAGCATTGAATGAGGTAAACTTCTTCCAGATTGCAAAAGCAATTCAAGAACATTATCAAAACTAGCAGTATCACTTTGATTAGCTGGTATTATTGGTTTTAAATATTTTAGTTCATCCCCAAAATATTCAGATTCAAGAGCAGATTCTCGAGCATTCATCCAATTTATATTCCCTCTTAGAGTATTGATTTCACCATTATGTACGACATACCTATAAGGATGAGCCAATTCCCAAGAACCTAAAGTGTTAGTACTGAACCTAGAATGTACCATGGCAAATGACGATTCAAACGATAAATCTGATATATCCAGATAAAAATTCTGCAATTGATTCGTTCGCAACAAACCTTTGTAAACAATAGTGTTTGAAGACAAACTTGCAATATAAAAATCAGACCTATCTGCAGTAATATTTGCAGCTACGTTATATTCAATTTGTTTGCGAATTATATACAATCGTCTTTCAAATGTTAGGTTGTCTTTTTTAGTTTTGTTTAAACCTATAAAAAATTGCCGTATCTCAGGCATAACGTTATTTGCCAAAACTCCTATTGCAGATTTATTTAGCGGAACATCTCTCCAACCCAAAAATTCTTGATGATTTGCTTTAACAACATCTTCTATAATTTTTTCACAACCAACTCTGGAATCATTATTTGAAGGTAGGAATGTCATTCCAACGGCATAATTCCCAATACCTGGTAAATCAATATCAATACCCTGAGTTTGTTTTTGAAAAAATTCGTTTGGCATTTGTACCAAAATACCAGCGCCATCGCCTGTGTCTGGATCCGCACCAACTGCACCTCTATGACCTAAATTAACTAACACCTCTAGACCTTGTTGAACAATCTCGTGAGACTTTACCCCCTTAATATTGGCAACTAACCCTACACCACATGAATCATGCTCAAATGAAGGATCATATAATCCCTGAGCCTTTGGCCTTTTTAAATCTTTATTTTTGTAATTTTTTTCCATTTATTGTAATCACGAAGTATATTTGAACCTGAAGAATTTCTGAAATTAATTTCAAATGATTGATTCCTTAATTCAAATAGAAATCCATCATAATATAGGCAAATACCTACCTAATTCGTAATCTGTAACTTGTTCATTATACTTTTGCCATTCTATTTTCTTGTTTTCCAAAAATGAATTAAAAATATAATCCCCTAAAGCTTCCTTAACTAACGTACTATTCTCTGTTTCTTCTATCGCTTCCCCGAGAGTTTTTGGTAAACTTTTTATTCCAAGTTCTGTACGTTCTTTTTCATCAATTAAGTTTACATCATGTTCAGATTGCTTAGGTAATTTATATTGGCATTTTATTCCTTCTAACCCAGCAGCCAACATTACACTAAAAGCTAAATATGGATTGCAACTGGGATCGGGGGCTCTATATTCAATCCTCTGGGAGGTTTCTCTACCTTTTTTATATGCTGGAATACGAATTAAATCGGATCTATTCACAGTAGCCCACGAAGTGTAAATAGGGGCTTCATATCCCAATGGTCTATTTTCATTACTCGGCACTAGCCTTTTATATGAATTAATCCACTGGTTAGTAATTAACGAAATTTCTCTGGCATGCTTTAATAAACCGGCAATAAACCATTTCGCTGTTTTGGATATATATAAATCATCACTTTCATCGAAAAACGCATTCTTATCACCCAAAAACAACGATTGATGAACATGCATTCCGCTACCATTGTATCCTATCAAAGGTTTCGGCATAAATGTTGCATAATATCCATGCTTTATAGCTATCTCTTTTACTACTATCCGATATGTCATCACCATGTCAGCCATAGTTAAGGCGTCCGTATGACGCAAATCAATCTCATGCTGACCGGGTGACACTTCATGATGACTTGATTCAACAGGGATACCGAGTTCTTCCAAAGTCAATACCGTTTCCCTTCTCAAATCAGTAGCAATATCTTGTGGATCTTGATCAAAATACCCACCACCATCCAGAGGCTCCGCATTTTTAGAATCTTTCATGTAAAAATATTCTAATTCTGGAGCCACATAATATGTATATCCCAAGTCTGTTGCTTTAGCGAGGTTACGCCTTAATAATGCCCTTGAGTCTCCCTCATACGGTTGGTTATCCGGTGTCAATATTTCACAAAACATTCTGGCAACTGCATTAGTTTTAGGTCTCCATGGCAATATTGCAAATGTAGTGGGATCTGGCACAATGAACATATCATTTTCTTTCGAGCGTGCAAATCCATCAATTGAAGAACCATCAACCCCCATCCCTCTCGTCATTGCAGATTCAAGTTCTTCAGAAGTAATAGCTACGCCCTTCAGATTACCTACAATATCTGAAAACCAAAGCCTTATAAATTTAACGTCATTGTCTCTAACGTTACGCAATACAAAATTGATTGCTTCAGAATCATATTGAGTCATTTGATTAATACACGCGATATAATAATTTATTAGATTCCATCTAAATGTAATAAGTAATATATTGAACTATACTTATATAACCTAGTCATATAATTTGCAAGAGACCCAAATATACTATCTAGCTCTATGTAATGTCAAATCTACTAGCGAACCAGAGGTCTATTAGAAATAAAACCCCTGATTCATATGACTAATTTTCAGTTTCAATCTAATGATACTAATCCAAATACGCTTGTTGTCCCTGCGAGGATAGATCAGCACCTACTTCTTCTAATTTAGATTCTTCTCTTAAACCAATGCCTGGTAGATATTTCAAAAAGAAAAGGATTAAGGTGGTTGCAACAAGAGACCAACCCCAAGCAGCTAAAACACCGACAATTTGATACCAAACTTGGAGTATCCTACTTGTTCCATCATCTAAAGCTCCATAACCTATTCCGACAAACAATCCCGTAGCAATAGCTCCCCACGTACCACCGACTCCATGAACGCCAAACACGGCCATTGCATCGTCTATGTTTAATTTGTTAATGAGATTAATCGCCAAATAACAAAACACACCCGCTCCAAAACCTATAATTATTGCAGGCATAGGCCCCACAAAACCAGATGCTGGGGTTATTGCAACTAATCCTGCTACCGCCCCAGATGATGCTCCTACAAGATTTGGTTTCTCTCCAAATATCCTTGCAGTTACAATCCAAGTCACTAATGCTGCTGACGCTGCAATATTTGTAACAACAAATGCATTTATAGCGTCGGTATTTACACCAAGAGCACTACCAGCATTAAAACCAAACCAACCAAACCACAATATACCTGCTCCTAACAGCACAAAAGGTGTATTGTGGGGTCTCATTTCTTCTTTTCCAAACCCCAATCTTGGGCCTAATATTACCGCAGTAGCCAACGCGGCTACTCCTGAACTTATATGAACGACAGTTCCGCCTGCAAAATCCAGGGATCCAAGTGCGTAAAGCCACCCATCTGAATTCCATACCCAATGAGCTAATGGTGCATAAACAATAGTAACCCACAATAGTACAAATAATACAAAAGAAATAAATCTCATTCTTACAGCAAATGCTCCAGCAACCAAAGCTACTGTTATTATTGCAAACATACCTTGGAAAATCATAAATGTTTGAGAATTAGTATCACCAGGGCCACCTCCAGGTAAAACTCCTCTTAATCCAATAAAATCTAAATTCCCAAACAAACCTCCTATACTAGGACCGAATGCTATACTATACCCCCATAAGACCCACACGATACCCACAAGCCCCATAACTGTAACACATCGTGTCATAATAGCCGCGACGTTTTTACGCCTTGCTAATCCTCCATAAAAAAAAGCTAATCCGGGAGTCATAAGCATTACTAACGCGGAACAAAGAATAACCCATAAATGATTAAATGAGAGCATATTAACCTCCATCTCAATAATCTCTGTTTATCAATCTAACTAATCTAACTCCAAAATATTAAACAAGTGTTGCACATTTGTTAACTATTTGTTACATGAAACCAAATGCTATAGGATTTACATGTAAATATTAGAAGAATGCAATCGGAGTAAAATTAACATGGATGATTTGATTAGCGAAATTGAAACCGTTATTGGAATTAAATTCAATCAAAAAACCCTTTTGTTGAAATCTATAATTCATAAATCATTGCTAAATGAGAATCCAGACATGGGTCTCGAATCAAATGAAAGGCTAGAATTTCTTGGAGATAGTATAATCCAGACCTCTGTATCAGATTTGCTTTATAACAAGCATCCCGATTGGGCTGAAGGGACACTATCTCAAGCTAGATCAAAATTAGTTAATAGAGAAAGTTTAGCTAAACTTAGTATTACGCTTGGCTTAGGAAAATACCTCAAAATATCTAATGGTGAGGAAGAAAGCGGAGGAAGAAACAAAGATAGTAATCTAGCTGATGCTTTCGAAGCCTTAGTTGGAGCGATATTTTTAGATCAAGGATTTGACACAGCCCAATCTTTTGTTAATTCTTTTATGGTTCCGCTAGATATTCAAAATCCAAGTCCAAAAGACTTGCTCGACCCAAAATCTATGTTGCAAATAAAAATACAACAAGGCGACAAGTCATCTGAAACTGGCAAAAGACTTAAATATAAAACTATCTCTATTTCCGGAAAATCACCAAATCAAGAATTCATCGTACAAGTCTCAATGGACAATAAAATACTAGGAAAGGGAAAGGGTTCGAAAAAATCTCAGGCAGAACAAAACGCGGCATCAGATGCCCTAAAAATTTTAGCTTGATACAAACCCCATTACTTCCAAATATTTTTCAGAAAATCTACGTTTACACCTGAATAAACCGGATATTTATTCAATAACGATTTTACTTCCCCTCTAGCTTTATTCAATACGTCATTATCCAAAACATAGTTTGCCTTGCTAGGCTTACCAACACTATTCCCTTTTGTGATCTTAGCTGGATGCATACTTTTCAAAATATCCGACAAAACTTCTCCTATTTTCTTCATTTCATTAGCACCCATTCCAAGAGTAGTTGTGGCAGGAGTTCCGATCCTTAACCCACTAGTATACCAAGCTCCATTAGGGTCGAAGGGGATTGAATTTCTGTTTAACGTGATACCTGCATCTCTAACTGCTTTCTCGCTCATTCTTCCAGTTAAGCCCAATTTTCCGACATTAATCAATAGTAAGTGGTTATCGGTGCCACCAGTTAGTACATCCAATCCATTTTCGATGCACGTTTCGGCTAAAACTTTCGCATTATCTACTATGGAGTGAGCATAATCAACAAACGATTGCGAATTCGCCTCTGAAAAAGCTACAGCTTTTGCTGCCATAACATGAGGTAAAGGTCCTCCAATTACCAGAGGACAACCCTTATCAACACTATCCGCTAATTCGTTTTTGCACAGAATCATACCACCTCTTGGTCCTCGTAATGTTTTATGAGTTGTACTGGTCACAATATCAGCATAATTTACTGGGTTAAATTCTCCCTCAAAAACTTTTCCCGCTACAAGACCAGAAAAATGTGCCATGTCAACCATTAAAACCGCCCCAACCTCGTCTGCAATTTCCTTGAAAATACGAAAGTTGATTTTCCGCGAGTACGCACTATATCCCGCTAACAGGATCAGTGGTTTAAAACTTTTTGCTTTGTCTCTAACCTGATCGTAATCAATCAAATTAGTGTCTTCACGAACATCATATGAAGCGCATTCAAACATCCTTGATGAAAAATTATGCCTATAGCCATGTGTCAAATGGCCACCTGAATAATAGTTCATCGCTAACAATTTTTGATTCCCCAAAATTCCTCTTAGTTCCGTCCATTCTTCTTCGGATAAATTAGAAATATCTTTTTTATTTTTGTTGGAAACGAATTTATCTTGAATTCTAGAAGCTAAAATTGCCCAATATGCAATAAGATTTGCATCTGCACCAGAGTGAGGTTGAACGTAAGCATGATCAGCTCCATATAGTTCACATGCTAAATCTGCTGCTTCACCTTCAATTTGGTCTACATTTTCACACCCAGCATAGAATCTATGGTAAGGAAATCCTTCTGCATATTTATCGGTCAGCAAATTTGCTTGAGCTAATTGGACTGGTAAAGAACAATAATTTTCGCTAGCAATCATTTTCAAATTGGAACGCTGATCATCAATTTCATTTACGATAGACCGAGAAATACTGGGGGCAACCTCATTTATCAAGCCCAATGCGGACAAATATGCGATATACCCTAAATCTGCGCCATCATTTTTTGAAATTTCTTGCTTGATTTCTTTCACAAAACGTTGATCCATAAAACCCTCCAAAAAGCGTCTACATTCGTATTAAATTGGTATCAATTTACACTTTCAAATCAAAAAACTAACTAAACTTTTAAATCTATGTCTACAGTTTACAACTACGAATATAAATTTGCTTGCTTTAAATACAATTAATTGGTGATTCAATCCAGTATAATGAAACCTTATGATAGACAAAGACAAAATATCTAAAGCAGTTGATTCAATAATTGCAGCAATAGGAGAAAATCCTAATAGAGAAGGACTGAAAATGACTCCTACTAGAATCGCTGATATGTACTCAGAATTATTTTCAGGAATAAACAAAGATCCTAGCCATTGCTTCGAAAATGCTTTCTCTGAAAGTCACCAAGATTTAGTTATTTTAAGTAATATTGAATTTTCGTCTATATGCGAACATCATTTCTTACCATTTTTTGGAAAAGCATATATAAGCTACATTCCCATATCTAAAACAGCTGGTGCAAGCAAATTTGCTGAATGTGTAGATATTCTAAGTAAAAGACCACAACTACAAGAAAGATTGACAGCCCAAATAGCTAATACGATATATGACACAATTAATCCAAAAGGTGTCGAGGTGTTATTACAAGCTACGCACATGTGTATATCTATGAGAGGTATAAATAAAGTGGATGCAAAATTTGTGACCCATGCAATAAGAGGCGAGATAACCGAAAATACTTTGTTTAAGGAAATTTTGGCTACAAATCAAGACGTGTTGCATTGATAAAGATTCTCACCCATCACAATTTTACTGATGCTAAACTTCATTGGGATCAAATATTTGAAAAATCTACCAATTCAACCCCCTTCCTTACTAGTTGGTGGAACCAGACTTGGCACAAATATATAGATGTAAATGCTTCAATTGACATAATTGAAATATATGAAAATGAAAGTCTGATTGGAATAGCCCCTCTGTCAATAAAAGACAAAATCGTGAAATTCATTGGGGATGAAGATTTATATGATTATAGAGATTTCATAGTAATTAAAGGTAAAGAAATAATTTTTTTCGAACAATTGGCCAAACACCTAAGCGAAATAACGTGGGATAAAATAGAGCTTAATTCGATACCATCTGGATCTGCAACGCTGAATTATCTGCCAAAGTTCTTCGAAATTAAAGAGAACAACGTGAGTATATATCCTGAAAACTCAACTCCAACATTAGTCTTAGCCCAAAATTGGAATGACTATCTTTCTCAATTACCCAAAAAAAACAGGCATGAATTAAAACGTAAGATTAAACGTTTAGAATCGCAAACAAATTATAAAACTCATATCTGTAGCAATCAAAACATACATGAATCCTGCCTTAACAATTTTTTTAATCTGCATAAATTAAGTAGTAAAGAAAAGTCAGATTTCTGGAATCCTGAAAGAGAAAGATTTTTTGAAAATATTTCACGCGAGCTTATTCGTAATGAATCGCTAATTTTACATTCGTTAATTTTGGGAAACAAATGTGTGGCGATTGCTTATATACTACAATCAAATGAATCATTTTTACTATATAACAGCGGTTTTAACCCTGAGTTTTCACAATACAGCGTAGGACTGATAAATACCGCGTTTGCAATTCAACACGCAATTACCGCTAGTGGGAAAGAATTCAATTTTCTAAAAGGAAAGGAAAAATATAAATATCATCTTGGTGCACAGGACATCAATATATTCAACATCTCCATAAGTAAATCATTACCTTAGAAATAAATATAAAAACAACCCTAAAATAAAATGCCATTAATTTTATGAATTAGTAGAATAAAAACCATAATGGACAAATAAATTGCTGAAAAAAATAGCTGTACTATCAATTCATACATGCCCCATAAATAATTTGGGAGAAAAACATTCAGGTGGAATGAATGTATATATTGAAAGTTTATATAAAGAACTTTCAAGTTCTAATTGTTCTATAGATATATTTACAAAATCCCACCCATCTCATCCTAATGAAATAATTCAAATTTCCCCAAGTCTTAGAGTTATACATGTGGAAGGTATACCCGAAAATACTGCTAAAAATGACGCTTTTTCGCACCTTCCTAATGTCGAGTATAATATAGAACATTTTGTCTCAAATCATGCAATAAAATACGACATTATTCATTCTCATTATTGGTTGTCAGGTTCCATTGGTTTATCGTTAAGTAGTAAGTGGAAAATTCCTCATGTTTCAACATTTCACACATTGGCACAAAAAAAGATGTTGGCAAGAGTTGGGGAATATGAAACTAATGACCGCCTTAAAGTTGAATCTACGATGGCGGAAAATTCTGACTCTATAATAATTTCAACTAAAGATGAAGCTGAAACAATACAAGATATTTATAACATCTCAAATGAAAAACTCAATGTTATTCCTGGTGGTGTAGATTTAAATTTGTTCAAGCCAAAAAACAAAAATCAAAGTAAAACAAAATTGGGATTAAATGCCGAAAAAATAATTTTAGCTGTAGCACGATTGGAACCATTAAAGGGATTAGACATATTAATATCAGCGATATATAAGATTGAAAATAATTCAGACATAATTTTACTTATCGCAGGTGACTATTTAAACAATACAAATGAATTTCAAAGATTAAAAACTATAATTAACAGTTTAGGCCTAACCAAAAACATTAAATTCTTAGGAAATATCGACCACAATAAAATGCCTATGTACATGAGTGCTGCTGACGTACTAGTTATGCCTTCATATTATGAGAGTTTCGGATTAGCAGCTCTTGAAGCAATGGCTTGCGGAACACCGGTTATCACTAGCCGTAACAGTGGGGCCAAAACTTTTATCGAGCAAGGAAAGTCTGGGTACTTAATTCCTTGGAACTGCCCAGAGCATTATGCCGAACGTTTAGAAATTTTGCTAAAAAACCCTATCCTAAGAGCTAATATGGGACAAAAAGCTAATAAGCAAGCTAACAAGCTAAGTTGGAACACCGCTGCTACAAAAACTGATTTGGTCTATTCCAATTTAATAAAATCCGCATAATGCAAAATTAGCAGTGTACGATATCCATTCACATATATTGCCAAACATAGATGACGGTCCACACTCAATGGATGATTCAGTTGAAATGGCTCGTATGGCTAAAAACGATGGGACGATAAAGATGATTTGCACTCCACACCATAAAGATGTTACTGAAAATCATTCTATACCCAAACTTAAAGAACTAATTGTTAAATTTAAATCCCGACTAAAAACTGAAAAAATCGATCTTGAAATAGGGACAGGGATGGAAAACCATATCACTCTAGAGCTGCCGCAAAATTTGGCTGATGGAACATCCTTAACTCTCAATCAAACTAAATATACTTTGATTGAACTCCCTTTTTTTGGAAAACCGAATTTTATTGAACAAGTATTATTTGACGTGCAATTAGCAGGATATATCCCTGTGTTAGCACACCCTGAAAGACTTGAATTATTTCAAGACACGCCTACTATTCTGAATAAATTTGTTGAGCGTGGTATGTTAACCCAATTTACATCTGGTAGTATCATAGGTCTTTTTGGCAAAAAAGCGCAAAATCTCACACAAAAATATCTCAAGCAGGGTTTAATTCATACTTTCGCATCCGACACTCATAGACCAACCGGGCCAAGAACACCAATATTATCATCAGCTTTGAAATTGGTATCACGTTCATATGGAACCGACATTGCTTTGAAATTATTTTCAGAAAACCCAAAATCGATAATCGAAGGGGCTCCAAATACAGGACAATTTATAATGAAAATGCCAAAGCCTAAAAGAACAAGCTATTGGAAATTTTGGTAAAAATTACAGCGAATATTCAATATTCCTAAATACAGCTTTTCGTTATGTCCCATATTATTGAAGCAACGTCTGGTATTGGAAGCTCAGCATTAATTACTTTAATCCTTTTCGGTTCTAATTTTGCAATTTCCAAATAGCCTGACCGAATTGCTTGATAAAAATCCAATCCTTCTGTCTCAAACCTATCTTTGTTTCTAAATTTATTAATTCGTCCAATACTTTGAAATGGATGGCAATCTAACAAAAAAGTTAAATCGGGTTTTATACCCTGAGTAACAATATCGTTAATATAGTTAATTTTGTCAGTATCAAATCCTCTTCCATATCCCTGGTATGCCAATGTCGAATCAATATATCTGTCTACTATTATCATCTTATCTTGTTCAGCCAAAACAGGTTTTATCTCTTTATCAACTAATTCAGATCTACTCGCTGCAAAAAGAAGCAATTCCGTAACTGAACTTAAATCTCCGACTTTTTCATAATCTTTGAGAAGTTTTCTAATTTCCAACCCTACTAGAGTGGTACCTGGTTCTTCTAATAAAACACATTCAATACCATTCCGCTCAATCTCAGCTTTAAGGAGATTTATCTGGGTAGATTTACCGCTCCCATCCACTCCCTCAAAAGAAATAAACATTGATTTACCCTCTAAAATGATTGTTTTACAATTTTCTGCTAGTCGGCCGTTTATACAATACCACCTTTCTATCGGGGTCTATTCCATTAGAAGAAGATATTAATCCATATTGTTCTGCTATTTGGTGTTGTATGCGCCTTATGTAGCTAGATTGTGGGCTTAGCTCCAAATATGACTCACCTTCATTCAAATCCTTAACAGCTTTTTCCATTTCGTTGACAACTACATTCAAGTCCTTATTTGAATTATCGTTTACATTAATCTTTGTTAAAGATTTAAAAAATTGGTGTATTTGAGATAATGCATTTCTTCGCAAAACGTAAACTGTTTTACCTTTTACCTCCGCATCTCTTAATAATTTTGTCCGTCTCCTGTAAAAATTTTTGGTGGTTAATATGTAATCAGTTTCATCAATATTTGAAACTATAGTAATTGGAAGATTATGCGATTTGATTATCTGCTCAATCTTTCCTTTGTTAACCCCATAAGGAAATATTTTCTTGATATCTTGTTGAATTTCAGTCAAATTTCGCATTTCTATCTCAGAATTTGCCTCACGGCTTCTACCGTAGGAATCAGAAACCCTTTGCCCTTTGATTGTAGATCGGTTGCCTAAAGGAGATTTGCGTACTAATTCGGAACTTTTTATTTGACCAGATTGATTCATAGACCTGATTTCAACAGCCGTTTCGTTCCCTCGTAACATTTGATCTACTACTTCGGAAACATCATTGTGAATTGCTACTTGATGCCAATCTTGTATTTCTACTAAAATATCAAAGGTCGGCGGATTTCTCCTCTCAAGCACAGTTTTGCGTGTCTTACGATTCTTAGCCTCAATATCACCTAACGTAACAGATTGTATGCCGCCTATTAAATCCGAAAGAGTGGGGTTCAACACCAAATTATCAATCGTATTACCATGAGCAGTTGCGACAAGCTGCACACCTCGTTCCGCAATTGTGCGGGCGGCATTAGTTTCCAATTCAGTCCCAATTTCATCAATAATGATTACTTCTGGCATGTGATTTTCAACAGCTTCTATCATTACGGAGTGTTGCAATAAAGGGGTGGGGACCTGCATTCTTCTTGATCTGCCTATACCGGGATGAGGTATATCACCATCACCGGCTATTTCATTCGAAGTGTCTACTACAACAACTCTTTTGTCGGTATCATCAGCTAAAACTCTCGCAACTTCCCTCAACATTGTCGTTTTCCCTACACCTGGTTTTCCTAATAATAAAATACTTTTCCCTTGAACAACCAAGTCTTCAATTATTTTGATGGTTCCTTGTACCGATCTTCCAACTCGTATAGTCAATCCGACAATGCGATTTTTCCTATTTCTAAAGGCAGAAATTCTATGAAGCGTCCTTTCAATTCCAGCTCTATTGTCATCTCCAAACTCCCCAATTTTAGATACAACGTATTCAATATCTGAGTCTGTTGTAGGACCTAATGAAGTAAAAACAACAGTTTCCTCTGAAAATCTAGCCTCGGGTTCTCTGCCCAAATCTAAGATGATTTCTAATAAATCTCCTCTATAATTATTTGATGTTAAAAGAGTTACCAACCTGCTAGGTAATTTAGAAAACAAAGAATATATATCATTATCAGATACTTCTACCATTGGTTTTATATTAAATACCAGCCCTTACAATTATTTCAACGCTACCACATTATTTTTAACTAGCGGTAACAACTCTTGAATTTATTTTTTTTCGATTATGAACAAATTCAGCTAACCATTTTACATACAATTCATATTTACCAATAACCTGCATACCATATTCTGATAATAACCTCTCTTCCTTTATATCTTTAATTGAAACTAAGATGTAAATGGACTTAGATTCAAAATCAGAAATCATTTGCAGCACTGAATCGATTAACATACGATTCAACCTAGAATATGCCAAGATTTCAACTTTTACAACTTTAGAATCCGATTTGATTCTAAACCAAGATACCAATTTCCCATTTTCTTCAACAACGAATTCATTAAAACCCTTATCAAATTTTGCAATTAACGATTTCCAATGTTGATATTTGAACGTATGCGATATATCCGATTTATCTTTATTAGAAGTAACCAGTTGGAATATATTATATCCATCACTAGACAATTTTTTCCGTATATTATTGTTGACTATAATATCTGGCTTATTAATATTTTTGCTTTGGAAACTGCAAATCAGGTATTTTTGAATTTTCATAAACCCTAAGGAACTTGCTTGTTCATTTAACTTAGTTGAACCACTCAATATCGATATGCTGTTACCTCCTGAACGTGATGTAACATTCATTAAATTCAAAAGGGTTATCTCAAAATTCACCTGTGTTTCAGAAACAGTTCTAATGTCGTAAATATACCAATTGTTTGAATCATCTATTACTTTCAACCTTGCTAAAGATTCAATTTCATTTAAATTATTTTTGGTCCATACAAAATCCCTCATAAATCTACTGAATATTGAATCAAACAAAATTGTACGAACTGGTACTAATGAATTTTGCCAGATGGTATCAAAATTAAATGCATATCTATGTTTGAAATTAAACAAATTGGTCATATTGAAAGTACGCCATCATCAGTATTTATAGAAATACTTACAAAAGCTTAGAATCAAGATTGATATTTACCAAATCAACAAAATATTGGTGAAGCCTGGTATCTTTGGTTAATTCTGGATGAAAAGCAGTTGCTAACATGTTCTGCTCCTTCACACACACTGGTATTCCATTATCTAATTTCGCCATAATTTCAACATTTCCACCCACTTTAGTTACAACAGGAGCTCTAATAAAAACAGCACGAAGTTTGGGTTCGCCTAAATGTTTAACCGAAATAAATGTTTCAAAACTATCTATTTGTGCCCCAAATGCATTACGGCTTACCTCTATATCCATTAAATGTAATGGCTCTGGTCTTTTATCGATTAAAGATCCAGCAAGTACAATCATACCTGCGCAGGTGCCCCATGTAGGCATACCTGCTTGGATTCTAGATATCAGCGGCCTTCTTAAACCATACAAATCAATCAATTGAATTATAGTAGTGCTCTCTCCTCCTGGAATGATTAAGCCGTCTACTTCATCTAATTGATTTGGTAATCTAACTTGTTCAATTTCTGCCCCAAGTTCCTCTAGTGATGAAGCATGTTCTTCAACATCACCTTGGATTGCTAGAATACCAATTTTAGGCAATTACCATCCCCTAGTTGAAAGTTGCTGGTCTTCTGGCATAGTCGCTATATCTAAACCAGCCATAGCGTCTCCTAGTCCAGTAGAAACTTTGGCAACAATATCAGGATCATTATAATGAGCAGTCGCCTTTACTATCGCTTCAGCCATTTTAGGAGGTTCGGATGACTTAAATATCCCAGACCCAACAAAAACACCATCAACTCCTAATTGCATCATTAAAGCAGCATCCGAAGGTGTTGCAATTCCCCCAGCCGCAAAATTCACAACCGGCAATTTACCAGTGTCTCTCACTTTCTTTACTAATTCATAAGGGGCACCCAATTCTTTGGATTTAGACATCAACATATCATCAGTCATAGATTGTATCTGACGTATTTCTCCTATAACCGTCCTAGCATGCCTAACAGCTTCTACAACATTGCCAGTACCCGCTTCGCCTTTTGTTCGAATCATAGCTGCTCCTTCTCCAATTCTCCTAAGCGCCTCTCCAAGATCTCTGCAGCCACATACAAAGGGTACATTAAATGCGTTTTTGTCTACATGATGTTTTTCATCAGCGGGAGTGAGAACTTCAGATTCATCAATATAATCAATCTCTAGAGCTTCTAAAACTTGAGCTTCAACAAAATGTCCAATTCTGCATTTAGCCATAACTGGTATCGTTACAGCTTTTTTTATTTCAATAATCTTTGTAGGGTCAGACATCCTAGCAACTCCTCCCATCTTCCTTATATCAGAAGGTACCCTTTCCAATGCCATCACGGCTACAGCTCCAGAATCTTCCGCAATTTTAGCTTGGTCAGCTGTAACTACATCCATTATGACCCCACCTTTCAACATTTGCGCCAAACCTGATTTGACAGTCCAAGTAGCAGTCTGTTTTTTGTCACCCGAAGAAACTTTAGTTTGCGTAGCCATTTCTATAACTCCATCAACATATTTTGAACTTAATTATATCTTGGTAAATATTGGTTATCAAATATTAAAATATGACCCTATTTAGCGCCCTGATATATACTCAGCTAAATCTGCAGTTCTACAACTATATCCCCATTCGTTATCATACCATCCAACCACTTTAACCATATTATCCTCAAGAATAATTGTAGAAAGCCCATCAATTATCACACTGTTGGAATTACGAATGAAGTCACTACTTACTAGAGGTTCATCAGTATATTGCAAAACACCACTCAAACCTTCTTTGGATGCTTTAGCATATGCATCGTTAATATCTTCAACAGTAACTTTGCCACCTAAATTCGCTACTAAATCAGTAACTGAACCTGTAGGAGTAGGCACCCTAAAAGCCATACCATGGATTTTGCCATTCAAATGCGGCAATACTAATCCTACTGCTTTAGCAGCTCCGGTGGTAGTTGGTATGATGTTTACTGCAGCAGCCCTAGCTCTACGTAAATCAGAATGTACTTGGTCAAGTATTTTTTGATCGTTAGTGTATGAATGTATTGTTGTCATTAATGCATTTTGAACTCCAAAATTATCATCTAACACTTTCACCATATTAGCCACACAATTAGTTGTACAAGAAGCGTTAGATATTACATTATGCTTAGATGAATCATATACATCTTCGTTCACTCCCATTACGATTGTGGCATCCTCACCCTTCGCTGGAGCAGAAATTATAACTTTATTTGCCCCTCCTTCTAAATGACCCGAAGCTTTGTCTGCATCAGTAAAAAATCCTGTAGATTCAACTACTACTTCAACTCCAAAATCTCCCCATTTAATTTTTGACGGTTCACGCTCTTGTATTACACTTATTTCCATACCGTCAATACAAATGTTCTTTTCAGATACATCTACCTTCCCAGGATATATCCCATAATTGCTATCATATCTAAACATATGCGCATTTGTACTTGTGTCACCCAAATCATTTATTGCTACCACTTCAAGAGAATTTGGATATCGTTCGATTATCGCTCTTAAAACCTGTCGCCCAATTCTTCCAAATCCATTAATTCCTATTTTCGTAGCCATAAAACCTCCATATTCTAAAATTCCAAATTAATACTATATCTAATATGTTAAACCTATCCAACTATCGAGTCATATTTTTCATAAGCCTGATAGCCGGCGTAAATTGCCGATTGGCCCAAATCCTTTTCTATTCTTAATAATTTATTATATTTTGAAACTCGTTCACCCCTACTTGGAGCACCAGTTTTTATTTGGCCGGCATTTAGCCCAATCGCCAAATCAACAATTGATGTATCCTCAGTTTCTCCTGACCTATGACTTAAAATTGTTCCCCAATTAGATTTTTGACCCATACGTGTAGCATTAATGGTTTCAGTTAATGTACCTATCTGATTAGGTTTAATTAAAACTGCATTCGCTACATTTTGCTTGATACCTTTATCAATCAATTTCGGGTTGGTAGTAAACAAATCATCCCCAACTATTTGTATCTTTTCTCCTAAATCTCTAACCATTACCTCCCAACTATCCCAATCATATTCGGAAAATCCGTCCTCTATACTAATTATTGGATAATTGTTAGCCCAATCACGATAAGTATTTAACAGCTCAGATGAACTCATCAATAAGTTTTCTCTGTGAAATTTATACTTATTAGATTGACCTTCTAACAATTCAGTAGCTGCTACGTCTAAAGCTATAAAACATTGCTCACCTGGCTTGTATTTTGCCTTTTGAATAGCATCAACTATAACCTCTAATGCTTCTTTGTTCGACGTTAACGTGGTACTGAATCCTCCTTCATCACCCAACCCAATTATCATACCTTTATCTCTAAGTAATCCTTTTAGTGCTTGAAAGATTTCTGCCCCCGCCCTGAGAGCATCAGCGAATGTTTGAAACCCAGATGGCACAACCATAAATTCTTGTATGTCAACCGAATCTATAGCATGCCTGCCTCCATTAATAATGTTTAGCATAGGGCATGGCAACAAAAATTCAGAGCTATCTTGGTTTAAATATCTAAACAAAGGCATGTTTTTGCTAGCAGCACCAGCTTTAGCAATCGCTAAAGAAGTTGCAACTAAAGTATTTCCACCCAATCTGCTTTTATCAGGTGTACCATCAATTTTTATTAATATTTCGTCCAAATAATTTTGGTCGAAAACCGATTTTCCAACTATCGCTGGTTCTATTTCATTAGCCACATCTTTAACTGCTGTCAACACACCTTTACCAGAAAATCTATAATCTCTATCTCTTTTTTCTTTTGCTTCTTTGCTACCAGTACTTGACCCAGAAGGTGCAGCTGCTCTACCCAATACCCCATCAGAAGTATAAACATCTATTTCTATAGTTGGTTCTCCTCGGGAATCTATAATTTCTCTTCCTACAATTTTGGTTATTTGACTCAATTATCTTCCTCAAATCTAGATTTTGCTAAATTTACTGCGTCTGAGACTGCCTTTTGGGGATCATCTGAGGTTTTTAGTGCTATTTTATCCATATTTGAATTCTCCAAACCCCAAGTATGTAACCCAATTATAGGTTTATTCAATTTAAGAGCAAAGCCAATTTCAGACAGAGTGCCATATCCTCCACCAACTGCTATTACGGCATCACTCGATTTTATTATTATCAAATTTCTAGCTTCACCTAAACCCGTACAAATAACGTTATCAACCCACATATTAGCATCTTCTGGACTAGAACCTGGTAAAACTCCAATAGTCCTGCCATTATTTGACTTAGCACCTTTGCATACTGCTTCCATAACGCCACCTAACCCCCCACAAATCACATCTACTTCATTGGATGCCAAATAGTAACCAATTTCTTCCGCTAAGCCTTCGATTTTTTTCGTAGGAGTTGATGTACCAATCACACCAATTGTTAATCTTCTCATATATAAATATTTTGTATCATAATTTATTTTAACTTGAATTTATCTCAATAGGGATATAGATGTCTATCGTAAGCAGTCAATCGCCTATGCTTATATAAAACCAAAATCAATTATCGACATCTGAAAGTAATTTCACGGCTTCTTTTCTCGTATCTTTGTCACCTAAACGCACCGCTTGTATTAAATCACCTCTTCCCGCATATCCGTCTATATATTCACTCAATATTTTCCCCTTCAACAAATAAGCTTTACCCCAATTAGGATTATCATCAAGAATCTTTTCAAGTTGCTTTAGTGAAGCATCATATTGTTTCTCTTCATATAGACCTTGTGCTTTATTAAGACTATTTACCGGATTATCTCTAGCTGCAAACAGCAATAGTCCAATCAAAATTAAAGCTAAAATTATTATCCTAAAAAAATAAAGCCCAAAAACACCAAAACCTAATTCTGAACGATGTTTCTGCAATGCAAACGCTGCTAATATGCCGGATAATAAACCTCCTATATGCGCCCAGTTATCTACACCTTGAACTGTAAAACCAAATCCTAGGTTTAACAAAACAATCATTGCTATACCTCCCATCATACCTCTGCCATATTTACCATATATATGCTGATTCAAATAGTAATAAACTGCTATTGAACCCAAAACACCGAAAACTGCTCCACTAGCACCAACTCCAATACTTCTTGGATCAATAAATACATAACTAGTCGCACTTCCTCCAACACCAGAAATCAAATAAATTATCAAGAATTTAATTCTGCCAAAAAACACTTCGGCGGTTGGGCCAAATATGAATAAACTAAAAGCATTAACGCCAAGATGCATCAGATTGGCATGCAGAAAAATACAAGTAATGAATCTCCAGTATTCACCTTCTGAGATCAAATTACTGGATAAAGCTCCGAATGAAACAAGCACCTCAACATCAGTTGAGCCACCAGCAAGGATTAACATCACAAAAGCAATACAGTTAAAAACAAGTATCGTCCAAACTATTTTCGCTCTATTTCTAAAAGATGAATACATCTCCATTTCAATAAAACCTATCCTATTCTTGCAAGTGTTTCAGTTTCGACAAATAATAATCAAGATTTAATTAACTTGATATATTTAAATTACACCAAAACACATGAACATAAATACAATTACATTAATTTCAATCGACGTCCAAGAATTCCCAGATTCTATTATTTCTTATATGATTGATATATGAACTGGTTTGATTTAATAATAATTGCAATATTTGGTGCGTCGATTCTCTTAGGAATGAAAATTGGATTGCTAAGAGCTGTGGGAGTGGGAATCAGCATTTATTTAGGTACATTCATAGCTGGACAATATGCTGATAATATATCAACACGTTTCTATGAATTTGATTTATCTCTATCAGTTGTTAGGTCAATCAGTGTCATTATTTACATCGCTACCTTAATGATATGTATAACATCAACTTATTATGCCATAGGTAAAATAAAACCATTGGTAGGATTTGTTACTCTTGGGGTATCTTCGCTAATAGATAAATTGGGCGGAATGTTATTAGGACTAACATTTGGAATAATCGCTTCAATGATTGTAGTTATGAGCGCCACTAGATTAGCATACACTTTCGATTTCGCTTCTGTTTCTGAACAAATACAGAAAAACGTACCGCAAAAAATCGGGGCCAAAAATGCCTCTAAAGACATAGCAAATTACTTAAATGGAATTTCAGGCATCCATCAATCTATCGAATTCACACTACAAGAATCTAGATCGGTAAAATTCTTTCTATATTTGGACAACGATTCTCCAGTAAATATAAGTAATTTTATACCAGACGACTTTGATGTCGCCCTCAAGTTATTGGATTACAGTCTTGATGATTAACTAGGTTTTATATTAATCTCAGGCAACGAAATCACGAATTGTTCTATCGCCAAGTTAGGATTTATATTCCTATCTAATAAATCTAGTGTTTCTAGCAGTTTTTTTATTACCGAAAATATAATGTCAACAGTCATTTGGCTACTTAGAAAATTGAAGGTTTCTAATCTCGAATTATGTATTACCAATTCAGATGCACCAACTTTAATTAAAAGAATATCTCTCCAATAATTTAACCAAAAGTGCAACTCGTCTTTCACTAATTTCTTTTCTTTTCTAAACATTTGAGCTATGTCATCAGCATATTCAAACCGTAGCTCCAAATCCCCTTTTATTGTAACGTCAATTTTTTCAACAATTTTATTGAATCTATCTCTTACTTCAGTATTGCAAACTGCATTTATGGCCCAGCCAGGAGATCCTTTGGACAATCTACTTAATTCAAACGCTTCTTTTTCACTTACAGAATAATTATCAACCAAATAACTTTTTATTAAATTCGTGTTTACAGGTTTAAATTGCACCAATAAGCATCTAGATACAACGGTTGATAATAAGTTACTCGAATTTACTGTCAACAGAACGATAACAACTCCTTCAGGTGGATCCTCCAAGGTTTTCAACAAACAATTAGATGCTTCCAATGTAAGATTTTCAGCTTCGGCTATAATTATCACTCTATATTTGCCTTCAAAGGGACTAAGCGCTATTTTTTTCTGAATATTTCTTATTTGCTCAATCGTGACTACGCCTTGATTAGAGGATGAAATATTATTATCACTTAACCCGATAAATTCAACATCAGCGTGGGTACCATTCATAATCCGTTTACATTGGACACAATTTGAACAAGCTTCAACGGTTGAATTACAATTTAGAAACATTGCTAATTCTTTAGCAGCAGTCATTTTCCCAACATGTGTTGGTCCTTCAAACAAATATGCATGAGGAATACTATTTGATCTCGCTGAAGAATTTATAATTGAAATTGAACTGTCGTTTCCAACAATTTGTTTCATTATTTGATTGAATCAAATATCAAATAATCTTGATATTCTTCTCTTCTTCTAATTAATCTATCATTACCTTCTGATACAATCACCATGGGTGGACGAGGGTTCAAATTATAACTACTAGCCATCGATGGTGAATATGCCCCTGAAGCAGGAATCGCTATAATATCTCCCGTTTCAAGAATTGGCAGATTTATATCTTTAATCAAAATATCACCTGATTCGCAATATTTACCCGCTAAACTAACGATTTCTTCCGGATCATCCGCCATTCTATTAGCTACAACTGCTGAGTATCTAGCGTCATACATGGCTGGTCTTACATTATCTCCCATACCCCCATCAACAGATACATACTTTCTAATTGAAGGTATATCTTTTATTGCTCCCACTGTATATACAGCAACACCTGATCTTCCAATAATCGAGCGACCTGGCTCGATTACCAATTTAGGAGGTTTAATCCCTAAATTAGAACAGGTTGAAATTAGAGTTTCTGTAATAATTTCAGCATAAGAATCAACAGAAGGAGGCAATCCATCTTGAACATATCCAATTGCAAAACCCCCGCCTGGACTAAATACATTTAACTCAATATTATTAGCACTAGTGAAAGACAGTACTGTCTTTATTCCAAGTTCATAAGGCTCTAGTTCAAATATTGGTGAACCTAAATGGAAATGAACTCCTTCCAATGACAAATTTGACAATGAGTCTGATAGTTTAATCGCTCTCAACGCATCGCCTGTTTCTATTGAAAATCCAAATTTACTATCCAATATACCTGTGGTCGTCTTTTCATGTGTGTGTGGGTCAATACCGGGAGATAACCTAATAAGAATATCTTGCATCACTCCTTGACCGTGAGCAATCTCATCAAGTTTAGTTAGTTCATAAAAATTGTCTACAACTATTGTCCCTATTTTGTTTCTTACGGCAAACTCTAACTCATCTGGACTTTTGTTATTTCCATGAAAATAAATTTTTTCAACATCTACACCAGCATCAATAGCTACAAATAGTTCCCCTCCAGAAACAACATCTAAACCCAATCCTTCATCACTAACAATCTGTGCAATAGCTTTGTTTATAAAAGCTTTAGAAGCATATAAAACTTCTGTGTTTTTATATCTTGAGGTGAAGGAATTTTTGAACTGACTACACATGTTCCTTAAAGTAAATTCATCATAAATATAGAGTGGCGTACCGTAACTCTCTACTAAATCTACAACATCACAACCACCAACCTCCAAATGCTCCTTGTCATTTACCCTTGAACTCATAGGAAATAGTTCCATATTTGGTAACAAATCAGCCATGTTAACCCTCTTTTAATCTAAATAATCGTTATCTTCATTTTAGCATTTTAAAACGTAGTTAAACTAATACTTTTTGCCCATACCGACACATAGATTAATCAATTTCCATAGGTTGTTCTGATATTTCACCATTTTCACTTATGGAATATGATTTCACTACTGGATTCGACTTATCCTCCAAAGAAACCAGTATATAAATAATGAGATTTTCCACCCACCCACTTTGTAAAGCCATGCGCACATCAGTATCTGAAGGATAAGCCTTAGTATGAGTATGGGAGTGATAGAAAGCTATCATATCCAAATTGTTTCTATCACAATCCGCCTGAACATCGAAAAACTGTTGCGGATTCATTACATATCTATAAGGACTTTTAGCATCGTTGGTTATTTTATATATTTTTGAAACGCTATTTGAAGTTCCAACCAAAATACCACAACATTCATTAGGGTTTTCTTCCCTTGCATGTTCGATCATTTCATTGAACTTAGATTTACTAATTTTAATCATAAATATAATACGTTTGAATTATTTTAGAATTTGCATTAATGATTTTAATATATTTAAGACTAATATGGGATCTGATTATTAATTTAATATTTGACAAGAGATAATAAATTAGTGAAATCAAATTTATCTCTTGCATTAAATTCAGATAATTCAATCACGACAAAACAACCAACAATTTGAGCTCCACATTTTTTCAAGAGATTAACAGCAGCGGACATTGTACCTCCAGATGCCAAAACATCATCAACAACAATAACTCTCTGGCCATTAACAATGGCATCTTCATGAATTTCAAGTACTGATTGACCATATTCAAGGTCATATGAACAGCTGACGGTTTTAAAAGGAAGTTTACCGGCTTTTCTAAGGGGAATAAAAGGTTTATTTAATTGCAGTGCCAACGGAGCTCCGAAAAAAAACCCTCTGGCTTCGATTGCAGTTACAACGTCAGCCTCTAAGCAACAAGCAAGTTCAGTAAATTCCTTTATAACGTTATGATAACTTTTTTCAGATTTCAATAATGGAGTAATGTCTTTAAAGTTCACTCCCTTCGTTGGAAAATCTTGTATATCTCTTATGTATTCTTTATATTCCAAATTAAGGTTTCCCTCAATAATCTAGTCTCATTTCCTAATTATGTAAATAATCTATATTTTTCATATAAGATAAGCAATGGTGCTGATATCGTAAACATCAAAAATAATTATAGCTTAATGTTATCGTGGTATTATTGATTAAAATTAACGTTTCTTATATCAGCAGATTAATCTATGAACTATATCCGGAGGGATCTTGATGTTGGCAAAAGAATTTAAAATCGGAGAATTATATTCAACAACGTTTACAGTAACAAATGACATGACAATTAATAGGTCAGGTAGACAAAACGCAGAGGTTTTGTCTACTCCATCACTTCTCAATTTAATGGAAATGTGCACGATAGAAGCTTCCGACCAGTATTTGAACGATGAATACACTACAGTCGGATATGCAGTTGATAAGATGAGGCATTTGGCACCTACACTACCTGGAGGAACAGTCAAAATTTCCGCAACACTTACAAATGTGGACAACAATAAGCTCACCTATTCGATTGAGGCAACAGAAGAAGGTAAAAATATTGGCTTCGCTATTCACAAAAGAGCTATAATACCAAAATAGTAAATACAGATTTCTATCAAGTAAATCTACAAACTTGATAGATTCAACACAAAGATTCTTTTGATTGACAGGTATATAGATTAGTTGAAGTCTATTTGTCTTACAAACGAAGTTGTTCGATTGGGGTTTATTCTGGTATACTTACACAAATTTGTTTGAGGCGCGCTATATATATTATTTAGATTTATATCAAACGATTTGCAAATCATTTTATTAAGCATTTGCCCAATAAGTTAAGTATCTTATTTTGGATTTATGCTAAAAAGGAGATTATAGTGAAGTGGATAGATTACAGTAGTCCTAACACAATCGATGAAGCGATATCAATCCTGTCTGGAAAGAAGGGAAAGGCAAGGTCATTAGCTGGAGGAACAGATCTTATTGTTCAAATGAGAGCTGCACCTCAGAGGTTAAACAATCCCGATATCATAGTCGATATCAAATCCATACCTGAATTGAACCAAGTGGAATTTGGCAGTAATGGGCTAACCATTGGTGCCGCAGTCCCTTGTTATAAAATTTACCAAAACGCTAAAATAGCCGACGCATACCCTGGATTAATAGATTCAGCATCTCTCATAGGGGGAACTCAGATTCAAGGTCGTGCCTCTTTAGGCGGTAATCTATGTAACGCAGCACCAAGCGGTGACGCAATTCCTACTCTAATCGCACATAATGTTACTTGCACAATAGTCGGACCTAAAGGAGAAAGAACTGTATCGGCAGAAGATTTTTGTACTGCTCCAGGTAAAACTATCCTAGACGGAGATGAAATTCTTGTTTCGCTGCATTTTCCAACCCCTCCTAAAGGCTTTGGCGCAAGGTACATGAGATTCATACCTAGAAACGAAATGGACATAGCGGTAGTTGGTGCTGGAGTATCAGTAATAATAGATTCATCCGGAAAAATATCTAATGCTAAGATAGCACTCGCATCAGTTGCACCGACACCCATAGTAATTAATGATGCTGTAGACGCTTTAATTGGACAGGAGCCAACTGAATCTGTGATTAATAATGCAGGTCAGATTGCAAGAAATTCCATAAAACCAATAACAGACATGAGAGGAACTGTGGAATTTAGGCAACAGCTGTCCGACGTACTTACAAGAAGAGCTTTAAATGATGCAATCACACGAGCAAAAGGAGGTAGCATAAATGACCACTAATACGAAAACACATGTAACAACAACTATCAATGGAGAATCAGTCGAGTTTCTTTGCGAACCAAGACAGAGCCTCCTTGAATGCCTTAGGGACATATTGAATTTAACTGGCGCAAAAGAAGGCTGTAATGATGGAAATTGTGGTGCTTGTACCGTTGAACTTGACGGAAGAATAGTTGATTCATGTCTGGTATTCGGAGTAGAAGCCCAAGGCAAACAAATCAATACAATAGAAGGAGTAGCTACTCCTCAAGGCTTGCATCCTATACAGCAAGCTTTCCTCGAAAATGCCGCTTTACAGTGTGGGATTTGTACTCCTGGATTCATAGTAGCAACTAAATCATTACTTGAAAATGAACCTAATCCCTCAGAAACCAGAATAAGAACATGGTTAGCAGGTAACCTTTGTAGATGTACTGGATACGATAAAATAGTTAAAGCTGTCGTTGCTGCTGCAAAACAAATGGGAGGTTGACTCTAATGGTTGCAACAAACAATAAACCTAATAAATATAAGGTCGTAGGAACACGACCAATTCGTCATGACGGTGCTGACAAAGTTACTGGTCGAGCAAAATATGCTGGAGATTTACCATCAACTAATATCTTGTTCGGAAAAATATTAAGAAGCCCACATGCACATGCAGTTATAAAATCAATCGATACAAGTGCTGCTGAAAAATTAGACGGAGTAAAGGCTGCGGTAACTGCCAAAGATTTACCCGAGACTATATTCGGCCCTAATGGAGAAAGACCTAAAACTTCTGGAGATTTAGCTACAGACTTAAAACGTCTCCGAGATGGAATCCTAGCGTCAGAGAAAATTACCTTTAAAGGTCAAGCAATTGCAGGAATAGTTGCAACAACAGCCCATCAAGCTGAAGAAGCAGCAAAGCATATAAAAGTAGAGTACGAAGTGCTAGATGCTGTTACGGACGTAAAAGCTGCAATGGCAGAAAATGCACCTATACTACACGAAGATTTGGAAATGGTAGAATTCGACGAGCCTACAGGTAAGAAGGGTACTAACATAGCTGAGCATTTCCAACATAAAGCTGGAGATGTAGAAAAAGGGTTTGCAGAATCAGATATTATTATTGAAAGGGAATTCGACACGGCCACAGTACACCAAGGTTACATCGAACCTCATAACTGTACCGTTCAATGGCGAGACGATGGCCGTATCCACATTTGGAACAGTTGTCAGGGGCCCTTTCAAATCAGAGATGCTACGGCTGAGATACTTGATGTAAAAGCAACTGACGTGAAACTTACACCCTTAGAAATAGGTGGCGGGTTTGGTGGCAAATTTGAACCATATGGAGAACCAATCGCTGCTTTATTGTCCAAAAAGGCAGGTAATAAACCAGTTAAAATTTCGATGACTAGAGCTGAGGAATTTGAATGCACCGGTCCAACTCCTGGTTCATACATCAAGGTTAAAATGGGATGTACCAAAGAAGGCAAACTAATTGCTGGAACAGCGTATCTGGCATATGAAGCAGGAGGTTTCCCTGGATCCCCAGTTTCTGCTGCTGCTGAATGTGTTTTTGCACCTTATGACATTCCTAATTTCATAGTAGATGGATATGACGTAGTTGTAAACAAACCAAAAACAGCTGCATACCGTGCTCCTGGAGCTACAAATGCAGAATTCGCCTCCGAAACCATTGTTGATGAAATGGCAGAACGATTAGGCATTGACCCAATCGAATTTAGAATGAAAAATGCAACTGCCGAAGGACTAAGAAAAGTTGATGGAACAAAATATTCTTCGATTGGATGCAAAGAAGTTCTTGAAGCAACCAAAAACCATCCACATTATTCAGCACCGTTAGATGGTGCAAATAAGGGTAGAGGTGTCTCAATAGGTTATTGGATGAACGCCGGGTTGCAATCAGCAGTCAATATAGCTGTAAATGGAGATGGTACCATCAACCTTACTGAAGGATCCCCGGATATAGGTGGAAGTAGAACAGGAATCGCAATGCAGGCAGCGGAAATCCTTGGAATATCTGCTGAGGATGTTTACCCATCTGTAGTTGATACAGATTCTATTGGATTCACATTTGGTACCGGCGGAAGCAGAACCACATTTGCAACTGGCTGGGCTGCGATTGAGGCAGCTAAAGATGTAAAAACTCAAATGATTGAAAGAGCAGCTTTGATCTGGGGAGAAGACTCAAGTTCAATTACTATGGAGGATGGCATCATAAAATCAAGCAGCAACAAAGACTTGCAATTTACTTTCAAGGAACTCGCTGCTGAGCTAAATGATACCGGTGGACCAATAACAGGTAGAGGAGCTGTGGACCCTAAAGGGGTTGGAGCTGCATTTGGATCTTTGATTGTTGATACTCATGTTGATCCAGAAACAGGAAAAGTTACAGTAGAGAGAGTTACATCCATTCAAGATGTTGGTACAGCTATACACCCAAGTTATGTCGAAGGACAAATGCAAGGTGGAACAGCTCAAGGTATCGGGTGGGCTCTAAATGAAGAATACTTCATGAACACTAGTGGAGTCATGACAAACAGTACTTTCCTAGACTACAGAGTTCCAACGGCATTAGACCTACCTATGATTGACACACAAATAGTGGAAGTACCAAACCCAGGTCATCCATTAGGCGTAAGAGGAGTAGGAGAAGTTAACATAGTACCTCCACCAGCTGCTATAGCTAATGCGATATACAGATCCGTAGGTGTAAGAATGCAACAATTGCCTATGCACCCAGGAGCGATCGTAGAAACAATAAAAAACAATAAAGGTAGCTAAAAAACTAGTTTAATCTGGCTAAGCAGCATATTTGCAAATATGCTGCTTAGTCATAAAGTATTTGCCATAATGTTGCATAATTAATCAACACTAAATAACAGGAAAATACCTTGGTACTAACACAAACGAAAAACGCGATAGAGCTTCGTGAAAAAGGATATACTGTACTCAAGAACATTCTTAACCCCGAATTAGATATTCAGCCAGTCATTAATGAAAATATATCTGTACTCAAAAAACTTATTGCTCAATTAAATTCCGAAGGGAAAATTTCCAATTATTATGATGGCTTAGATGGAATAGATCTTTTAAATAAATTCATATCAGATACAGGAAATGAATTTTTTGATTATTTCAATATCTTCTTAAATTTCCATCGTGACCCTACTGAAAACGACGCGATGTATATACACCCATCAATGTTTAACTTGTTAAGAAATGACCGGTTGCTAGACTCTTTAGAACAATTTTTGGGGCCAGATATAGCAGTAAATCCACTCCACATAACAAGAATAAAACCACCACAAAAAAATTTACCCACAGATGTAAAATTACACCCGGATGGAAGCATCTCTAAAACTAATTGGCACCAAGATTTGTGGGCGTTTGAAGATTCGGCAAATGACACTAACGTTATTACAGTTTGGGTCCCAATAACAGAAGCAAACGAAAAAAACGGATGCCTTGTAGTAGTTCCTGAGAGTCATAAACTAGGAGAACTTTCAACACATTGCGCGCCTTCTGAAACTAACCTTGGGTTTAAAGGTATTCCAGATCAAATAGTTTCATCTGACAGGGTTACGCTACCCGCAAACCCCGGTGACATTATAATCTTAGATAAATTAATACAACATTGTTCTCTTGAAAATAAAAGCGACCAACTACGTTGGAGCTATGATTTAAGATACCAATCAGCGCACCAACCTGCTGGTCAAGGAATAAGACAACCTTGGCTGGCAAGAAGTAAATCAAATCCAGACTCTGTTTTCAAGACATTTGAAGAATGGAGTAACTATTGGTCGGCTATCAAACAAACAGAATATGATAACGGTTTAACCGGTTGGACTAGATTTTCTCTCAATGATCCCCTTTGTTTCTAAATCCAATCACATATTCTAAAGCATATTTTCAAACAAGCATTTTTATTAATTAGGAGTAACCACTTTGGCTAAAGTTTTTATACCGTCTCTTATGCAAAAACTGACTGATGGACAGGACGTTATCGAAATTGATGGTAAAACAGTAAGGGAAATAATTGAAAACCTCGAGCAAACCTATCCTGGCATAAAAGTTAGGTTAGTCGATAAATATAAAATGAAATCTAACATATCCGTTGCGGTTGATGGCGAGGTTAGTCCCCTCGGCCTATTAGAAAAAGTATCTGAAAATAGCGAAGTACATTTTATTCCAGCCGTAGGAGGCGGATGTAGTAACAATTAGGGAGAATATTTATTATGAAAAATCATGAATACAAGGGAGTTATTGTTCCAATAATAACGCCGTTCACTTTAGATGAAAAGATTGACGTAAAATCTCTCAAAAATCTAGTAAATTATTTGGTAGATGCCGGCGTCCACGGTATTTGGGCAGCTGGAACTAGTGGAGAATTTTCAGCTTTGTCAGACCTTGAGAGATTAAAGGTTATGGAAACCGTCGCTGAAGAGGTTAATGGTAGAATACCAATTATTGGTAACATCAGTGCTACAAGTACCAAATTGGCCATTAAATTGGCAAAGGACTCTAGCAACATAGGTATAGACGGGCTAGCAGTAACACCTCCTTATTATTATGATTCTAGCCAAAGTGAACTTATAGATCATTTTGTACAAATAAAGAACCAAACAAGCCTGCCTTTATGGGTCTATAATATCCCTTCTACAGTAAAAACAACTGTCGAACCATCCACGATAGCAACACTGGCTAAAGATTCTATTGTGGTTGGGATTAAAGATAGCTCTGGAACCGGTGAAAAGCTTGCTGAACTAACCTTTATGTGTAAGCGCGACGAGATTGACCTAAAAATCTTTCTAGGTTCAGTATACAGAATACCGTATGCACAAAAATTAGATGCTCACGGAATAATCCCAGGTGATGCAAACTTACTCCCCTCATATGTAGTTAAAGCATGGGAGTATGGATTGATAAATTCAAATATAGAATCAAACACCTACATGAAAAAAATTGATGAAGCTCGTAAAATACAAAACCTTTCTAAATCAGGAGCAGATATATCGTCAAAACTTGCAGGCATAAAATCAGGATTGAAAGAGATAGGCATCATTGAATGTGACATCATGTCTTCCCCATTAAAATCTTTAACTGAAGAAGAAAAACAACCAATCAAAAACATACTAAAATCATCAGGGCTACTATGACCTCGGTATTTATATGAATGTGGGCAATGGACTACTGTCATTTGCTTTGGTACCATTAAACCCAAAGCCTTAAGAATTTTTGAATAATAATCTAAACTTTTATACATGAACACAAGCAAAGAACAATATACATTTTCGAAATTTGCTAGCAATAGCTTCTACAGGAATCAAAATGCTCAACTTATTGATTTATTGGACATTGGAGATAAACAAAGAATTGTTGATTTAGCTTGTGGCACAGGCGGTGTAACTCGACTACTATTTGAAAGATTGAAAAATGCTAGAGATGCTGTAGTAATTGGTGTCGATCATTCTTCAATCGCTATAAAACAAGCTATTGAAGATTTTAAGGATGTCAAATCTTCCGCCGTACAATTTGTACAAGGCGGAATCGAACATCTCTCTACTGCTGTTAAAGACAAGGTAGATACAATAGTACTTTGCAACGCCATTCATTATATACCAGACAAAGATACATTGCTTACCGACATCAATAAATCACTCCATCCCGGTGGTAAATTTGCTTTCAATACGACATTTTTTGAAGGTGCTCACTTACCTGAAACTCTAAAATTCTATCGAGTATGGATGCTAAAAGCCATGCGGCATTTAAAATCCGAATATGGATTATCTGTAAATAGATCTGGAAAAGTTGAATCAAGAAAGCAACTGACTCCTGATGATTACACAGACTTACTAAACAAAAATGGGTTTCAAATATCCATACAAGAAATCAAAACAGTACAATTTACTAAAGAAGGCTTCCTTGACATAAGTAAATTCGACGATTTTATACAAGGCACCCTTCCAGGAGTCCCATTAGATAAAGCTAGTAACTCATTACAGGCAGGAGTACATCAAGCATTTGAAGAGCTAAACTTACAATATGTTTTGCGAAACTGGTTAGACGTAGTCGCCGTACGAAGATAAGTATTAATAACTCAAGAATCAGTTTATATTATAAAAATTAAACTGGTCATTTCACCAAACAATTAAAAGGTACTTTAATTATGGAAAAATTAAATCTGGACGTAACAAATAGAACAATTACCGGTAAAAAAGTGAAAACACTTAGGAATCAAGGGATAATTCCTATGAATATGTTTGGCTATGGCATTGATTCTAAAGAACTTCAATGCGAACTATCGCAGCTCAACAAGGTTTTGCCCGTAGCAGGTACAAACATACCTATAACTATCAATATTGATGGCGAAACCAAAAGCGAAAATATTTGTTTCGTAAGAGATTTGCAGTGGGATCCGATATCTGACAAATTACTTCATGTAGATTTGTATCGAGTTGACAGCACAAGAACAGTTACAATTGAAGTCCCAATTACATTATCAGGTACATCAAATGCTATAGTTAATATGGGTGGTACGTTAATTCAACCATTATCCTCAGTTACAGTACAAGGATTACCTTTAGATATTCCAACAGAATTTGTAATCGATATTAGTATTTTAGATGGTTTTGAAAAATCAATATTGATATCTGACATAGAGGTTGCCGAATCAATAACATTGATGAACCCCGAAGATCAAATGTTAGCTAGAGTTCTACCTCCTAGAGTTGAAGAAGAACCTACCGTTGAATCTGAAGAGGGTGAAGAGGGTGAAGAAGGCGAAGAAGGATTGCTTGAAGAAGGACAAGAAGCTACCGGAGAAGGCCAAGAAGAACAATCCGATTCAGAATAGTAAACAATTACTGGCCACACCTTAAAGCATTAACAGAGTAAATTCAAATCTTGAAAGTCCTGCTTTTTTGTAATTAGGATACTGTTTATTATTTAATGGAATTAGCTAAAGATTTAAATTATGATAGGAATGTCTTTTTATCAAATAGCCAATACAAATACCTAGACAATAAATTCAAAAATGCACTTCCCAATCTTAGAGCAAACTCTTAGATCTAACGGACAATATGAGAAAACACTTAACTCGATTCGCGGTAGCATTAATACTGACAATGTAGTACCTGATCAATTAGTTCCTTTTTTCATTTATGCCGTTTGGAAAGATTTGGGGAAAGATATTGTAATAGTTACTCCAGATGAATCACAAGCATCGAAGTTGTTTTCCCAAATCAAAATATGGGCAGATAATTCAGACCCAATATTAATATTCCCAGAATCTGATTCATTAACTTACGAAAGAACTAAGCCAGAACCTAATATAACTCAAAATCGATTACAACTTTTATCTAGTCTTACAAAACATCCTAATTCTAATAAATTAATAATAGCCTCGGTATCATCATTGCAACAAAAAACTCTAGATAAAGAGTTATTTGTCAAATTAACTCATACACTTACAATAGATTCTAAGTTATCCATGGCTAGTCAAATTGAAAGATTATTGGACTCTGGATATGTTTCAACTCCAATTGTTAATTCTCCTGGGTTTTTCAATAAAAGAGGAGGAATACTAGATATATTTTCTCCTCAAAATGAAAATCCTCATCGCATTGAATTTTTTGGTAATAACATTGATAGCATACGTTCTTTTGACTCAGAAACACAGATATCAATAAATCCAATGGATAAAATAACCATTTGTCCGGCTAGCGAAGCTCTTCTTTTTTCTGCTAATGAAGAATCTAAAATTAAATTACTAGATAATTTGGATTTCTCTAACTGCAAAGAATCCATAAGGACAAGATTTATAAATGAAATTACTTATATCAAAAACAAGTTAGAATTTGATGAAATAAATTTTTACAGCACAATTTTATGCGACGGATATCTACTAGACTACATCAATCCAAACAGCAAAGTGATTTTGTATCGGCCTTCTGAGATTGAAGAACAGGTGAAAAATTTAGAATCTCACTATAGTGAATTGCGTCAAATAAAAATTGAAAGAGGTGAAATCCCTTTAAATTTTCCTGAACTACACCACCAATGGCAAGATATCAATAAATTAATAGAGAAAACATTTTCATTAAATTCTATATCTCCTTGGGAAAAAGCTGAATCCATCAAAAACAACCTTAAAACGAATAATTTCTCTATAGAATTCATGAATTCCAAAAAAGACTTGCCGATACTTTTAAAAAAATATATCCAACAAAACAAACAAGTATTAGCACTAACTTCGTCCCCTGCTAGATTTGCTGAAATTCTAGAAGAACATAAAATTGATTCAAAAATATATTCGTCGGAGCATTCATTAAACAAAACAACTGAAGTATCAATCGTGCCAACTCAAAACGTTACTTTGAATGAAGGGTTTGTTTTGCCTCCCGACATCGTGGTATTTAGCGATTACGAAATTTTTGGTAACACTAAGCAAATTAGAACTGCTCCAAAACGCTCGGCTAAAAATAAAGGGTTTTTAGACGAGCTTATCCCTAACAGTTATGTGGTACATGTTGACCATGGAGTCGGTAAATTTTTGGGCGTTGGAGCATCTGAGTCAGATAATTCCGAAACAGAATACCTCATCATTGAATACGCAGAAGGTGACAAGCTATACGTACCAACGGAACACATTGAAAGAATTACCCAATATCTTGCTCCTTTCTCAACACCTCCTCACTTAACACGTTTAGGTTCCCAACAATGGGTGAACGCAAAGGCTAAAGTTGCCAAAGCTACCAATATCCTAGCTGTAGAACTGCTGGAAACTTATGCTTCTAGAGAAATAGCTAAGGGACATCAATATCAACTTGATAGTAAATGGCAAATGGAATTAGAAGACAGTTTCCCTTTTAAAGAAACTGATGACCAAATCAAAGCCATTGAAGATGTGAAGTTAGATATGGAAAGTAAACGCCCTATGGATAGATTAATCTGTGGGGATGTAGGATATGGCAAAACTGAAATTGCAGTTCGAGCTGCATTTAAAACGGTTATGGAAAATAAGCAGGTTGTCGTTCTAGTGCCTACAACTGTACTCGCCCAGCAACACTATAAAACCTTCTCTGATAGATTAAGCCCATATCCGATATCAATAGATATAATCAGTAGATTACGGTCATCTTCAGAACAAAAATCTATTTTAACAAAACTAAAAACAGGTCAAATAGATATTTGCATAGGTACACATAGAATCATACAAGAAGATGTGGATTTCAAAAATCTAGGTTTAGTAATTATAGACGAAGAACAAAGGTTCGGAGTAGCCCACAAAGAAAAATTGAAGAAATTTCGCTCTCAGGTAGAAGTTTTGACTTTAACCGCCACTCCAATACCAAGAACATTGAATTTGGCTTTATCAGGTATTCGAGACATGAGCGTGATTGAAAGTGCTCCTGAATACAGAACTCCTATTAAAACTTTCGTTGCTGAATATAGCGAGCAATTAATTAGAGAGGCAATCCTCAGAGAAATTGACCGAAAAGGCCAAGTTTTCTTTGTTCACAATCGAGTACAAAGCATAGACCAAATTGCAAACGATATAAGACAATTCGTTCCTGAATCTAGTGTCTTAGTTGCCCATGGACAAATGCCTCCTAATGAACTAGAAAAAGCAATGCTTAAATTTTCTGGAGGAGAAATCGATGTCCTTGTTTGCACAACTATAATCGAATCAGGAATAGACATCCCAAACGCAAATTCAATTATTATCAACCGTGCAGATTCTTTTGGATTATCTCAGCTTTATCAACTCCGAGGAAGGGTTGGAAGAAGTACTAAACGAGCTTACGCATATCTATTAACCCCTCCAAGAATGATCTCTCCTGTTTCTGAAATTCGTCTCAAAACCATAATAAGCGCCAATGAACTTGGAATTGGGTTTAAATTGGCCATGAAAGATTTAGAAATTAGAGGTGCAGGAAGTATCCTTGGAGCTGAACAAAGTGGGCATATGAAATCAGTTGGGTATGACCTTTACAATAAATTGCTTTCAGATGCAGTGGAAACACTAAGGTCAAAAAATATTCAATCTGGGAACCCGCATATTCCAAATCCTAAATCAACACAGCGGTTCTCAGCAAACATACAATTACCGCTT
>CEOQ01030070.1_pt1 | contig 41612 bp, 38 predicted proteins | sample 361351 | NCBI WGS metagenome assembly CEOQ01 (sample SAMEA2619907, study PRJEB7988) | marine metagenome | biome: marine biome (ENVO:00000447); feature: deep chlorophyll maximum layer (ENVO:xxxxxxxx); material: "saline water (ENVO:00002010), including plankton (ENVO:xxxxxxxx)" | depth 60 m | reverse complement strand
AAGAGAGAAAGGAACAATTATCTTGAAAAGATAAAAGGAAATGCTGGATAGATAGATAAATGGCTTTATCCAAAAAGAGTAAAGCTGTGTATTGCCTTGCCCTGAAGAAGTTACAAGTACAACGAAAAGTACAGGAAGAAACCACGGCGCTATACGAAAAAAGGAAAATTTAATTTTTGTTTTGTATATATAAGATTCAAGAATGATTATAAATAAAGGAATAACTGCGGAAGAGGGTTTGGAAAGAAGGGCAAAGATAAAACAAAGGTAGCCACCAATGTATCTAAAAGAGAGAAATCTTTTGTATTGAGTTTCATGGTTTATTGACACACTATGCAGATAAAAAATCACTGATGAAAAACCAAAGAAAGTTGCAAGCAATCCTCGAGTTTCAGATATCCAAGAAACTGTTTCTGTCTGGAGTGGATGAACTACAAAAAAAATGGTTGCTGATAAAACAGCAAAACTATTTTTAATGATTTTGGACAGAAGAAAGAAAACTAAAAATCCATTCAGTGTATGAATAGCAATATTCGAAAAATGAAAAACAAACGCATTCATATCTGCAGAAGAAAAAAAAGAACGGAAAATTTCTATACTTCCCCAGAACGTGTAGGGTACAGGAACATACATTCCAAGAAATTGGTTTTTCCAAAAGAATAAAATCGTCTTAAGAGATGGAGGATTTAAAAAGGAGTTTTCAACAATATTTTTTCTGTCATCCCATACAAAATCAAAATTCAATGCTTGGGAATAGACTAGCCCTGATATAATTGATAAGACAACGAGTGCAGGCCAACGTTTTGAAAAAAAGACATTTTCTTTTAAATTCGACATGCGATATATCTCAAAAAAATTTACTTTATTCCTAAGGAATAGATGTTCTATATAAATTATTCGAATATTGTATCAGATTTTTGATATTGGTTAGCACACACATTGCAATGGTAAAATAATTTCATCTCATCCTAATCAACTAATTCCTTGTATCTGCATGGTATCCATTTATTTCTAAGTATCATCATATATTCTGTTTTTGTATTTTCCAGAGTATACTTTCCAAGACAAAGCCCCAACCTATTGAGTTTAATACTCGTTTTTGATCTTCTTTCGCATCCCCAATTGCTTGTTAGACCTCCCATTCCTCTGCATACACTATGGTAAAAATCATTGAGTGTTATAAGAGTGTCAAAATCATGGTCTTTTTTTGTTTTTGGTACTTTTATGTATAGTCTTTTAAGACCAGTCGTTTTTGGGAAGGCTTTTGAAAACCAACCGAAAGCCTTTTGCTGATTTGGGTGACCCACTTTTCCATCTAAGAATATTCTCCCCAAATTGATCATGGCATAAGTATTCCCCTGTTTGGCAGATTTACGGAACCAGTAGATCGCTTTCTTGTAGTTTCGGGGTAGTCCCAGTCCAGTGAAGTAAATTTCTCCTAAACTAAATTGTGCGTGGTCGTCGCGGTTTTTTGCCAATTTAATTATGGGGGGAATAATTTCTTTCAGCATATGGAGATATCCTGCTGGAATCTCTCCTTTTTTAATTCCATATTCTCTCATTTTATCTTGAACTTCCCAAAGCTTAGAATGTAATTCTTTGTTTACATTTTTGAGATTTTTGCTTTCTACGATATTGATGGTAGCGAATAAAAAAATGAGAGAAAGAGATCCTATTTTAAGTATTTTAGTCCTCGTTTGAGAGAGTAGTTAAAGAAAGAATAATTTTTAAGAATGAATAAAATATGAAATCTTTTTGATTGTTATGTGAATGCCCTTAAATTTTATGTTAGGTTTCCGATGTCAAATGTAAGGTCTATCTATTGCAAAAAGTTGCGACTATTTGTAATTTATGTTTTAGGCGAAGTGCCCGGGTGGTGAAATGGTAGACACACAGGACTTAAAATCCTGCGAGGGCGACCTCGTGCCAGTTCGACTCTGGCTCCGGGCACCAAGCTGTATTATTTTTTGGAGTTCTCAGTTATGCCTTCCCCTGAAATTATTACAAAAGACTATTTAATCGACTCTCAAGATCCCGAAATTAAATTACATGTTCGAGAGAAACGTCTAAAGGGAAAAAGAAAATTTACAAATTCAGAAACTTTATTAATGTGTCATGGAAGGATTGGTGCAGGCCCAATAGCATTTGATCTGCCAGTGCCGGGATATTCCTGGATGGATTACCATGCAGGGAAAGGTATGAATGTATTCACACTTTCAGTTCGGGGTTTTGGTTTTTCTTCTAGACCAAAGGAATTTTTAGAGGACCCTTTAAAAAATCCTCCTGTAATAAGAGGGAAAGAAGCGATAAAAGATATTGCTTCGGTTGTGAATTTTATTCTCAAAAAGAAAAAGATAAGAAAAATAAGTCTTTTAGGTCGTTCATGGGGGACTACTCTTTCTGCTGCTTTTGCAGCATCTAATCCTAGCAAAGTACATAAATTGGTTTTATATGCTCCTTACTATTCATATCATAATTCAAAAAGAGCAGCTTCTTTTGAAAATCCTAAGATTCCAGGTAAATGGGATGAAAGAAAGGGTGCATGGAGTTGGTGTACGGAGAAAGATTTGAAGAAAAGATGGTGGGGACACATTCCGGGAAACAAACATTTTCAGTGGAGAGACAAAAAAATCGTAGAGAAGTATTTTGAAGAGATGTTCAAGACGGAGACTGAGCAACATCCTAAAAATATACCAGCAGTAAGAATTTCAAATGGTTCGTTGCTGGATGCCTATGATCGTGTTTTAAATAAACCCCTTTATAATGCTTCCAAGGTAACGTGCCCCGTTCTTTTGATCTATGGAGATTACGACGGGGCGGCCAATCATGAGGAAGCTTGGGGACTTTTCCAGAAATTAAAAAATAGTAAAGGGAGAGAATATATTGTGTTCAGTGAAGGTACTCACTATATGGAACTTGAGCACAGAAGAGGGGAATTCCTCTCTACCATTCATAATTTTTTAAATTCTTCTTAATTTATTCATCTATTACGGCAGTTACTGTAACCTCGAGAAGAAGTTTTGGATGTGCTGCTAATGTTGAAATTTCAACCGTAGTTGTTGTAGGTCTATTCTCCCCAAAATTTTCTTCCCAGATTTTATTTAAGACATCTTGATCTTGCATGTTTTTTAGGTATCTAGTTGCAGAGACTACATCCTTGAGAGAACCTCCAGCGGTTTCTAGACTCTTTTTTATTTTATTCATAATTTCGTTTGCTTGCCCCTCCATATCATCAGGAATAGATTCGAATTCTTCTGGTCGGTGTGGATGATGGTGATACATAGGGGCTGCAGTTGTTCCTGCAAGATATATTGTTGTTCCACCTTTCACTTTAATAATGGGAATAAAGGGGGCCCATATATCTGGGGCATCTTTCCAATGTAATCTCTCTAATGTTTTCGGCATAGTTTTCTCCTTAATTTTGATTTTTCTGGGAAATTTCCCCAAATAATTTTTATCTGATAAGATAAGTATTATTCATATTACTATATTTATCTGTTTTTGTGTTTTCTTTGGAGGTAAAATGGATTTCCATTTGAGTGAAGAGCAAAAAGGGCTCCAGAAGTTAGCTCGTGACTTTGCTAGAGATGAATTGATTCCAAATTGTGCTGAACTTGATCGTCTTCCTGATGGAGAAGATGTGTTTCCCTGGGATCTTGTAGAAAAGGGTTCTAAATTAGGATTTAATAATTTAGCTGTTCCAAAAGAGCATGGAGGGCATGGTGCTAGTGTATTAACTCAAGTTCTTGTGATTGAGGAATTGTCTGCTGGAGAAGCTGCTGTTTCGAAGGTCTATAGTCATAATTGGAAGGGTATTTCTGGAATTCTAGCAGCTGCATCTGAGGAGCAGATTGCAAGAATCCTTCCTGATTATGTAAAAGATCCAAGATATTGTATTGGAATAGGTCTTACAGAACCAAACTCAGGCAGTGATAATTCAGTTCCTTACGATAAAAAAATTTCAGCTGGACCCATGCTTTCAGCTGTCCGAGACGGAGATTTTTACGTTCTAAACGGTATGAAACATTACATAGCACTTTCTGCACAGTGCAAATATATTTCTATTCTTGCAAGAACAGATAAAACAGTACCTTGGACAGAAGGGGTTACTGGGTTTATGGTTTTTCCTCCCCAAGATGGACTAGAGATAGGACGTCTACATGACAAAGTAGGTCTTCGTTTATATCCGCAGAATGAAGTCATTGTAAATAATCTTAGAGTTCCTGTTAGTGACCGTTTGGGAGAAGAAGGTAAATTTCACTCTAGTAGAAAGGCTGTGGTAAATATTGGAACGGTGGAGGCAACTGCGACTGCATTAGGAATAGCAAAGAGATCTTATGAACTAGCTCTTGAATATGCAAGAGAAAGAGTCCAGGGCGGGAAGCCGATAATTGAACATCAAATTATTTCTACGCTTCTCCTTGAAATGTTTACTCGACTTGAGGCTTCACGTTCTATGCTTTGGAGGTCTGCTTGCAGTATAGATAATGGAATTGATGATGATCCCAAACTAGCTCGTGTTACGAAGGCATTTACTGTAGAGGCTTTAAATTATATTGCAACAAAAACTGTAGAAATTTGGGGTGGTATGGGCGTTATGACGGAAGCTCCAGTTGAAAAAGTATATAGGGACGCAATTCAATTGTTTCATATGGGTAGTACCAATCAGGTTAATCTTATGAAGGCTATGCCTGATCTTTAGAAAAAAAGTGGAAGATTTCAAAAGGAGAAGAAATGAAAGCGTATGAAAAAAAATTAGGAAGAATTTTTCAATTGCAGTTTGAGAAAGGTGATGATTTTCATCCTATTTTAAATGCGTTCGTAAAAGAAAAAAAGATTATGGCCGGAACTGTTTTTTTAATGGGCGCACTAACTCAAACAGAAATGATTTCTGGTTTTAAGACAATGGATGGATATGATGTTGATCGAAGAAGTTTTGATGATTGGAGAGAACTGATAGCTTTAGGATTTATAAGTTGGCCAGAAGAGCCACCCCCTGCATTGCTTCCTCATGAAATAGAAGATTGGGAAAGCCCAAGCCCTTATGTTCATATTCATATGGCTTTAAGTGGTGGTCCGGGAAACAATGAGGAAGTTCTGTGTGGACACTTAAATGGTGGAACTATTAAAGGTGGTATGACTCTTGAAATTTATGAACATCTGCATATCTAGAATATTTAATAGATGTCACTTTAGTGCTTTAATGTAATAAATTTTATGCTTCGCAGAAAATTCAGTGTCTGAGTCTATGAACGATTCTCATAACAAGTCAGAAAATTCTCTGAGTTTTCTAAAGGTATCTATGAAAATCTCCTCTCTTTTAAAGCGATGATTGGTCTAAGTCGATGGGGCAAAACATATCTTGCAATTGGTTAGATAAGTGTCACTTAGTAGAATTAGTTCCCAATGGGTAGGAGTAGAAGTCATCCTGAATAATTATAAGACAGAAAGGAACTTGTGGCTGACATAACTCGTGATTTGGCAGAATTCGCTAAAGAGACTAATTTAAATAATATATCTGACAAAGTTGTTCAAGAAGTTAAGAAGTCGATCCTTGATACTTTGGGAGTTGCTATAGCAGGTAGAAAAACTGTTGTTGCAGAAAAAATTATAAATTATGTGGGTAACGCAAAAGGGATTGGTAATTGTACTGTCTTAGGTGAGTCTTTTAAAACTATTCCAACATTTGCAGCTCTAGCAAATGGAACAATGGGACATGCTCTAGATTTTGATGATTCAAATAAACTTCTAAATGGTCATGGGAGTGTTACAGCTTTTCCATCATCTTTAGCTCTTTCTGAAATAAAACAAAGCTCGGGCGCACAATTTTTGGAAGCCTACCTTTTAGGTTTTGAAGTAGCTTCTAAATTGGGAGCAGTGTTGAATATGGAGTTGTATGAGAATGGATGGCATCCAACTGCGGTACTTGGTTCCATTGGCTCTTGTGTTTCTTCTATACATCTCAGTGAAATTTCTATTGATGAATCCTGTTTTGCCTTAGGAATTGCATCCTCACATGCTTCTGGGTTGCGTGCTAATTTTGGGACTATGACAAAACCATTTCACGCTGGAATGGCAGCAGAATCAGGTGTTCGTTCTGTTGAATTAGCATCTCTTGGAATGACTGCTAATCAAAATATTTTGGAAGCTGATTCTGGGTATGTAAGTGTTTTTAGTAAATTGCAGAAAATAAAGGAAGGAGATTTTATAGGTAGTTTAGGCAATCCATTTTGTTTTGAATTCCCCGGAGTAGATATTAAACCTTACCCCTGTTGCATGTCTTCACATAACGCAATTGAAGGAATGTTTTCGATCATCAGAGAAGAAGACTTGAAGATTGAGGATGTACAATCAATTGAGGTAGGTTTGCTAGAAAGTGGCTATCTTAACTTGAGTTATCATAAACCAAAAACTGGGTTGCAAGGAAAATTTTCTGCAGAATATATCCTCTCAAGAGTCCTTAGAGATGGTAATTTAACAATAAAAACTTTCACAGACGAACAAGTAAACGATCCGTATATTCAAAAATTTATGAATAAAATTGATGTGAAGGTTGATAGTGAATTAGAGTGGGAACACCCTCTGCCTAAACCAACTTTGTTGAAAGTTGTTTCAAAGAATGGAAAGTTGTATGAGAGAACTGTTTACACCTCTCGGGGGAAAGCAGAAATGCCTTTGTCTCTAGAAGAAGTAGAATTAAAATTTAGAGACTGTGTAGATGGTCTTCTCGACAATGAAACTGCGAATAAAGTTATTGATATGGTGAAAAATATTGAGAAAGAAGCAAGTATTGTGGACTTAACGGCATCACTTTCTTCTATAGGCTAATCCACATTATTTTCTAAAAAAGGGGTATTTGCCTTGGCAACTTTTCGAACTGTAAAAAAAGTCGGTGTTATAGGAGGTGGATACGTAGGTCATGGAGTTGCACTTCAATTTGCCCAATTTGGTTATAGAGTATTGGTTTTCAATCGTTCAAAAGATGGAACGGAAAGAGCAATAGAACTACTTTCTAAGAGTTTGGAACTTAGCACACACATTGGGTTGTTTTCTGACAGTAAAAAACAAGAGATTCTTTCGTTGATTTCTTTTGAAAATGATTTTAAAAATGTAGTCCAAGAAAGCGATTTCATAATAGAGTCGACAAGTGAAAAACTAGATTTGAAAAAGAAGATTTTTTCTGAAATGGATTCTATTGCATCTCCTGATGTGATTCTTGCGAGTGAAACTTCAGGTCTTCTGCTTTCTGAAATTGTAGAAGGACTTCAAAATCCAGAGCGATGTATTGTTACTCATAGTTATACTCCTCCATTTTTGATGCCAGTCGTAGAAGTTGTTCCAGGTGATAAGACGAGTGATGCAACTTTGTCTAAAACAATTGAGATTCTAAGGGGGGTTGGTAAGACACCCGTGGTTTGTAAGGAGACAATAGGTCATATTGGGGTCAGATTAACAACTGCTTTGAGAAGAGAGGCTTTTCATATTATACAGGAAGGTTCGGCGACGGTTGAATCAGTAGATAAAGTTTTTAGATCTATATCAAGACTTTTTCCTGTTTTGGGAGTTTTGATGTTGTCCGATTTTTCAGGAACTGATGTTATTTCTGATGTGCATAAAAATATTCAGCCTCACTTGAATCATGAAAGAGTAAATTCGAAGATTTTAGAAGATTTCTTAAAAGAAGGTGCCCTTGGAGTAAAAAGTGGGTTAGGCTTTTATAAATGGGAAAAAGAAGATATTAACGAAATAATGTTGGCAAGGAACAAAGAACTTGCTCGATGGATTCATGACGCTAATGATCCAAATTTTCCAGAGATGAATGATAGAAGTTTGCCATGATACAAATTATTGGGAGAGTCATAAATGGTTGATTATAATCTTGATGAGAACCTTAAAAATTGGCAGTCGAAAGTTGCAGAATTTGCAAGAATTGAATTGAAGCCGAATGCGCAGGAATGGGATCGGCTGAATGGAATAGACCCCTCCAATCCATTTCCATTTGATACTTTAAGAAAAGCATCAAAAGAAGGAATAAGAACATTGACGGTTCCTAAGGAAATGGGTGGTGAAGGTTTGGGTATTTTTGATCATGTAGTTTTATTAGAAGAACTTGTAGCTGGGGAAGCAGGTTTTGGTGCCGTAATACATCAAGGATGGAAGCTTGCGAAGATGTTATGTGAACATACGACTGAAGAACAAAGAAAAGAATTCTTGCCACGCTTTATGGATGTGGACACAAGTACTATGGCAATCGGAATGACTGAACCCGATCATGGAACTGATAATATTCGTCCCGCAAGCAATATTGATGGAGGGATGAAATTATCCGCGGTACAGAACGGTAATAACTGGGTATTGAACGGGAAAAAACATTTTATTGCTTGTGCTGCAATGAGTAATATCAATTTTTTATGTGCTAGGACTGATTCGAATGTTCCAGTTAATGAGGGCGTAACTCTATTTATTATGCCTGATGAGTTAGATGGGTTTACAAGAGGAGTTGTGCACGGAAAGATGGGATGCAGGTTACTTATGAACGGCGAGATGATTTACGAAGATGCTGAAGTGCCTGACGAATGGAGGTTAAGCGAAGTTAATGATGGTCTTCCCTATATGTCAAGAGTTTTCTCGAGGCACTCTCCAACAACTGCAACTTTTGGATTAGGTATTGCACGTGCAGCTTATGAGGATGCTATCGATTATGCCAAAGTTCGTGTTCAAGGTGGGTCTCCCATAATCGAACACGATGAAATTCGTCAACGTATAGCAGATATGTACATATCTATTTCTGCTGCTAGAGATGCAATTTGGAAGGCTGCGTGGCATGCAGACAATGCATCTGAAGGAGAGTATGACCATAAAGAGGGAATGAGAGTTAAGATTTTTACTGGCGACATGGCTCCACAAGTTTGTTCTAGTGCTATGAATATCTTCGGTGGGAATGGCTACATGACAACTCATTCTGCAGAAAGACATATGCGAGATGCTATGATGTGTTATCACATAGATGGTCTTAATGATACCGGTAGATGGAAACTAGGGAGGCTAATTGCTGGAGAAAAATTTGCAGGTTCTATTTAATCTGGAGAAATTTTGAATGAAAGCTATGGTTCTAAAAAAGTGGGGAGAGGAATTATCTTTTGAGGAAATTCCTGATCCTGAACCTAGGTATTCAGAAGTAATTGTACGTGTATATGCTTGTGCTCCTGATCAATTCGATGTGACCATTAGAGATGGAAGGGCAGGAGGAAACTTGCCGCTCATTCTTGGACATGAGATTGCCGGAGAAATTGTTTCAGTGGGAAAAGGAGTGGAACATTTTCAAGAAGGAAGCAAGGTTGTAGTTCACCCTTATCTTACTTGTGGACATTGTAAATTTTGTCAAGTGGGTAGAAATACTTTGTGCCTGAATTTTAAGGGATACATTGGTGCACATACTAATGGTGGTTATGCAGAATATGTCGCAGTACCTGAAGAAAATCTATGCTTTCTTCCTGATGGCATCGATTTTGCTTTGGCAACCACAATTGTAAGCCCAGTAGCAACTCCTTTGAAGGCTCTTAAAACTAGAGCAAAGATTCAGCCTGGGCAAACTGTTTTGATAGTCGGTGCATGTGGAGGCGTCGGGATTCATGCGGTTCAGATTGCAAAAGCATTTGGAGCAAACGTCATTGCTGTGGATATTGATGATCAGAAACTTTCTTCTGCTAAAGATTTAGGGGCAGATCATATAGTCAATAGTGCTAAAAAGGATTTTGCTGATGAAGTTCTTGAAATAACCGAAGGAATAGGCGCGGATGCTGTTTTGGAATTGGTTGGCACAGATTTGACTTTGCCTAAAAGCTTTAGTTCGGTTTCACGGACAGGAGTGTTAGTGGTTGTAGGGTTCCAACCAGGAAAAATTTTCGAATGCGATCCTACACGTTTTGTAGATGATGAAATTTTAGTTACTGGTTCAAGATATGTGAATAAAGCAGAACTAAGTGAGGCGGTTGAATGGGTCGGAAGCGGAAGAATAAAGCCGGTGATTTCTGGTACTTATGATCTGAAAGATGCAGAACAAGCACTTCAAGACCTTGCTTCTGGCAAAATTTTTGGAAGAGCCCCAATTCAAATTATAAAAAATTAATTTTTAAAGGAGGAATACAGTATGGCGAAAGTTTTAAGTGTTAAAAATCTTCCTGTGGATCAAAAATATGAACCAGGATTTAATCTTACATTTGGAATTACAGATGATACAACAGGTATAGAGACTGCAACGTTGGTAAGGACGAATTTTCCCCCTGATACTGTTAGCAAACCCCATTATCACGAAAATGGTGATTTGATGTGGTATCACATGTCTGGACCAAAGGCTATTTGGAATATAGGTAAGGAAAAAATAGAACATGTGACTGAACCAGGGGATTTTATTTATATCCCTAGAGGTGAAATTCATAATACAGTGAACAACAGCAAAACAGAGTCTGTTGAAGGAATTGGGGGTTACGGCGGTTGTGCAAACCCTTATAAAAGTGGAAAGATTTTTGTAGAGATTTAGAGTTTTTATAACAGTGGTGGTTTTAAATGACCACCACTGTTATTAACGTTTTCATTTTAATTTTTTGATGAATCTGGCTGAGGGACAATTCGAATATAAGGTAGTGGAGTTTCCCATCCTTCGGGATACTTTTCTTTGGCTTCTTCATCGGAAACCGCTGGGAGAATAATAACATCATCTCCCTGTTGCCAGTTTACAGGTGTTGCAACTTGTTCTTTGGCAGTTAATTGACAGGAATCAAGAAGACGAAGGATTTCATGGAAATTTCTTCCTGTGCTCATTGGATAGGTTAACGTTGCTCTGACTTTTTTGTCTGGCCCTATCAGGAAAACTGAGCGTGCAGTTGCATTGTCAGTGGCAGTTCTTCCTTCTGAGGAATCTCCATCCTCTGTTGGTAGCATGTCAAAAGCTTTGACGATTTCTAGTCCCGGGTCTCCTACTAATGGATAACTCACTTCGTGACCCTGTGATTTTTCAATATCCTTAGACCATTTTTCGTGGTCAGATACTCCGTCCACACTAATACCTAGAATTTTGCAATTTCTTTTTTCGAACTCGTTTTTAAGTCCAGCCATAAAGCCTAACTCTGTAGTACAAACTGGGGTAAAATCTTTTGGATGAGAGAAAATAATTGCCCAACCTTCACCGATCCATTCATGAAAATCAATAGTCCCTTGTGTGGTTTCAGCAATAAAGTTTGGTGCTTCGTCATTTATTCTTAAGGTCATTGTTGTCCTCTTCATAATTCAAAATAATTTATTTAAAAATGGTTATTAGTTTTTTTTTGCTAATAATTCCATTAGACTAATTTTATGTCAATGAATACTAAATCATATATTCATTCAGCAGCCAATATTCTTGTTCATGTTCCTGAGTTGGTGCGTTTTGGATCTAAGTGCCATCGGGAAATTGAAGATTCAGGAAATGGGTTCCTGCAAAAATTGAATGAAAATCTCCGTAATTTTGAGGAAGTAGTTTCTTATCCACCAAATCAAACATTTATTGGCAATTTGAAACCGGAAAAGCTCCAAGAAAAATCGAAGCCTTGGTTTGAAAACCTTCTAAGTTCAGCAACTAGAGAAGGAGTTTTTGGTGAAATTATGGATCAATCGACCTTTTATATGCTTTTGAAATCTGCAGATGATTTCGATCTTTTTTTCTTGGATTCTTCTTTTATTAATTCAAACAATAATTCTAGCAATACTGCAAAGAAAATTTTTAGTGATAAGTTCTTAGAAAAAGGAAGTGAAATTGATGAAATTTTAAAAAATATAGATGTGAATAACTCATTGCCGATTGAGAATGATGGAAAAGTCATAGGTTGCTTTCGTTCGGATCACGACAAGGATGAGTCTTTAGATGCGAAAATTTTATTGGAAAATCTATCTGCAAAAGCAAGCGGTGCATTTGCCCTAAATCGTCTATTGATTCAAGAATCAATTGATCCATTGAATGTGGAATATATTATCAGTTGTTCAGAAGAGGCTATTGGTGATCGCTATAATCGAGGTGGAGGAAATCTGGCAAAAGCGATTGGAGAAATGGTAGGTTGCAAAAATGCGGCTGGAATGGATATCAAGGCTTTTTGCGCGGCACCAGTTTATGCACTTATTCATGCTGCATCACTAATTCAATCTAAGGTCGTAAAAAATGTTGTGGTAGTAGGAGGTGGTTCTTTGGCCAAGTTAGGAATGAAGGCTCATTTTCATATGGAGAAACAAATTCCTATACTTGAGGATTTGTTAGGTGGCGTAGCATTCTATTTGTCTTCTGATGGTTCTGATGGGACTCCTTATATTAATTTGGAAATTGTTGGCCATCATCGAATAGGAAGCGCTTCTTCGCCTCAAGAAATGGTTGAATCATTAGTTTATAGGCCTTTGGATAAAGCAAATCTGTCAGTATTCGATATTGATAAATTTTGTGTCGAGCTTCATAATCCTGAGATAACTGTTCCAGCTGGTGCAGGCGATGTCCCTCTTGTTAACTATAAGACTATAGCAGCTCTTGCAGTTATGAAAAAGAAATTGGCAAAGGAAGAGATTGAAGATTTCATTCTTGAAAAAGGTATGCCAGGATTTTCTCCTACTCAGGGTCACATTCCTGCTGGTGTACCTTATCTAGGGTATGCTATTAAGGATCTGAGAGAAGGAATTCTTAAAAGGGCTATGGTTGTTGCAAAAGGAAGTCTGTTTCTTGGTCGCATGACGAGGAGTGCAGATGGAGTTTCTGTTGTTGTTCAAGTATAGATTTTAAATTTGGAAAGGAGGTTTTATGGATGATCGCAAAGTTATTGTCCTTGGAGAAAGAGACGGTATCCCTGGACCTACTATTGCTGAATGTCTTGAGGCTTCAGGAAGAGAAATAGTTTTTCAGAAAACAGAATGTTTTGTTTGAACTTCTGCGGGTGCAATGGATCTGGATAATCAGGCAACTATTAAAAAGCTTTCTGAAGAGTATGGTTCGGAGAATTTAATGGTTGTTTTGGGGATGCCAACTGACGGATTGAAAATAGCGGTTGAAACTCTAACCAAAGGAGATCCAAGTTGGGCAGGGCCATTGGCGGGAGTCTCGTTGGGACTTCCAGTTTATCATGTTCTTGAAGAAGAGATTAGGGATCTAATTCCGCCTGAAATCTACGAAGAAAAATTGAAAATGATGGAAATAGTTTTGGATTTAGAAGAAATTAAATCGAATTTGTCAGAGATGCGTGCAAGCAATTCTTAAAATACTTCGGAGGAAAATAAAGTGCGTTTAGAAATGGGCTTGTTCCCTGTTGAAGATATTGTGGAAGGAGATGAGACTACCTTTTCTGATGGCTTGTTGACACTGAATTTTAAACAACTTCGGGATATGGCAATGGAGGAAGAAAAATTTGAAGATGTTAGTTTTCATATAGCTCTTCCAGGTGACTCAGTTAGGATCACGAATGTATTAGATGCAGTTGAACCAATCCATAAGATAAATGGAAATTCATCCGAGTTTCCTGGTTTTTTAGGCCCAGCAAGAACAGCAGGAGATGGTTTGACTCATAAACTTTCAGGGATGTGTGTCTTGAGTTCAACGTTCTTTTTAGGTCCTCAGACGGGCATTATGACTTGCCGTGAAGGTATTATTGATATGTCAGGACCAGGCACAAAATTTTGTACCAACTCTGATACCTTGAATCTTGTAATTAGATTCCTCCCTCTTTCTAGTGCGACGAATATTGAGCATGATGATGCAGTCAGGCTTGTAACTCTTAAAATTTCTTCATGGCTTGCTAGTTTGACAAAAGATATGTCTCCAAAGGAAACAAAAGTATACGAACTAACAGATGTTGATCCTTCACTTCCCAAAGTTGTTTATGTAGATCAAGTAATGCATCAAGCTCCTATGGTGCAAACTTTTATGTATGGGAAAGATTTGGGAGATTCTCTTCCTACTCTTATCCATCCAAATGAAATGTTGGATGGAGCGGTCGTTGGGGGAAATTATAAAACTTCGCAGAAAGTTCCGACTTATCTCCATTGCAATAAGCCATTAATTCTTGAATTGTATAGTCGTCATGGAATAGACTTGAACTTTGTTGGAATGATTCTCACCAGAGGTCATAGAGATAATCAAGCTTTGAAAGAGCGGTCTGCTCAGTATGTTGCAAAGCTTGCAAAAATTCTTAAAGCAGATGGTGCAGTTTTATCATTTGAAGGCGGCGGAAATTCTTCTGTTGATTATTGGTTAACTGTTCAGGCTCTAGAGCAAATGGATATTACAGCTGTTCCAATCATCTACGAAGTTGGAAGACCTGGAACTGATGAATTTCCTTTAGTTTACCATGTTCCTGAGGCTAATTCGATCGTTAGTAAAGGCGCAAATGGAGATAAAGTTGACGCTCCTGCGATGGAAAAGGTAATTGGTTCAGAAAAAATATTTTTGTATGGTGGACAAGAATTTGACGCACGTGGAAATCTGAAAATAACTAACTCAGATTATTACGCAACGGAGTGGGCATTAGATATCAATGGTTTTGTTGGCAAGGATTTTTGATTCTAACTCAATTTTCAGAGTGGAGGCTTAAGACACTATGAGTGAAATTAAAATTGTACATTTCCTGAATCAATTCTTTTCTGGTTCTGGAGGTGAAGAGGTTGCAGATGAGCCCTTAAAATTTCATGATCAACCAATTGGTCCAGGAGTGCTGCTAGACAAAATACTCGGGAAAAATGGAAAGGTAATAGGTACGATTTCTTGTGGAGATAATTATTTTTTTAAAAATGAGAATTCTGTCTATGAAGAAATAAATAAATTTTTTAAGGCAAACTCTCCAGATCTCTTGATTGCAGGTCCTGCTTTTAATGCAGGTCGCTATGGACTTGCCTGTGCGAAGTTGTGCAAGGAAATTTCTTTGCAAAATGATTGCAAAGTTATTACTGGGATGTTTGAAGAAAATCCAGGAATTGATGCTGCCAAAGGAGATGTTCTTATAGTTCAAACTGGATCGTCAGCTGGCGATATGGAAAGTGCGTTAGATAAGATTGTTGAAATTGGTTTGAAACTGGTATCAGGAGAAAAATTAAATTCTGCACAAGAAGAGGGATATTTCCCTTCAGGAGTTAGGTATAATATTCAGCTTGAAACTTCCGCTTCACCTAGAGCAGTTGACATGCTTCTTAAAAAAATAAAAGGAGTTCCTTTTGTATCAGAACTGATTGTCCCAGTTTTGGACAAAGTTGATCCTCCTGAACCTATTTCTGATTTAAAGAAAGCAGTTATCGCAATTGCATCTGAAGGAGGAATGGTTCCACCAGATAATCCTCACAAGATACCTGGTTCTAGAACTAATAAATGGGGGATGTATTCTTTTTCAGGAAAGAAGGAACTCGAACAGGATTCTTTTATTTCTATTCATGGTGGTTTTAATACGGTTTTTGTAAATGAAGACCCTGATCGCATTATTCCATTAGATGCACTCCGAATTTTTGAAGATAATGGAGAGATTGCTAAAGTATATGAGGATTTCTTTAGTACTTGCGGTAATGGGGGAGCTTTTGGACATATGCAAGAAATTGGACAGTCTTGGGCTAAAGAACTAAAGAATGGCGGAGTTGCTGGTGTGATTTTACCTGCAACCTGAGGCACAGGAACACGTAGCGGAGCTGCGTTAGCAAAAGAACTTGAAAGAGAAGATATTCCTACCGTACTTATCACATGTCTCCCAGATGTTGCAAAAGATATAGGTGCGAATAGGATAGTAAATAATAAAGCTGGTCATTTTCACCACCCTTTTGGGGATCCAAGCATGACAAAGAAGGCCGAAGAAGCCTGGCGGTTAGGTGCAGTAAGGGTGGCACTTAAAGCGTTGCAAACTCCCGTAGAGGTCCCAACCGTTTTTGAATACTAATATTTTTTTTTTTGCTCATATCCATGTATGATAAAATATAAATAAAATACATTGAATTAGTTTTTGGGAGATCTTTATGGTTCTAGATTATTTAGAATTAAGAAAAAGGACTCAGGATAGGGATAAGTCACTTAGAGAGAAAGTGATGAGTTTGGAAGAAGCCTCAACACTTGTGTCTAATGGAGATCATATAGCACTTGGTGGTTCAACGGCGTCAAGAACATCATTTGCTCTTCTTTGGGCACTCATAAGAGCTAAGAAAAAAGATTTGACTTTTTCAAGAAGCATAGTTTCTACGGAAGGAGATCTGATTTTTGCTTCTGGAATAGGAAAAGAGATTCAAACTAGTTGGTTTAGTCAAGGAATTGTATGGGGTGTTTCAAGAGTAATGAGACATTTTACAGAAAATAATTTGGCGACCTATAGAGAATGGAGTCATATGTCCATTGGGTTACGTTATAGGGCGGGGGCTATGGGAGTTCCATTTATGCCGATGAGATCAATGATGGGATCTGATGTTGCTGATCAACTAGAAAATCTGAAAGAGATTCCTTGTCCTTTTACAGGAGAAAAAATCTTATTGGTTCCCGCTCTAAACCCTGATGTTGCGCTTATACATGTACAACGATGTGATGCATTTGGGAATGCACAATTAGACGGATTGACTTTCATGGATCTAGATATGGCTATGGCCGCAAATCGTGTAATCATAACTACTGAACGAATCATTTCTAATGATAAAATAAGAAGATCTCCTGATTTGACGAAGATCCCTTTTTTCACTGTTGATGGTGTAGTTGAGGTCCCATATGGTTGTGTTCCTCATGAATGTTATGGGGTCTATGAACCCTTGTTTTCGCATATGGATTATTATGCCGATCTTACACGGAAAGACCCTATGGAAGGGGTTCAAGAATATCTGGAAAAATTTTATTACTCTCCAAAAAATTGGAATGAATACCTTGATTTAATTGGAATAGATGAAATTCTCGATGCAACTCAAAGAGGGAGAAGTATTTATGACGATTAATTCTAATTCTTTTACCTCTTCAGAACTCCTCTGTATCATGAGTTCGCGTGCTTTAAAAGATGGCCAAGTGGTTTTTGCCGGTGTGGGTATTCCTTTATTGGCTGCTACACTTGCACAAAGATTGCACGCGCCTGGATTAACCATTCTCTTCGAAGGCGGAACTATAGGTCCACATATTGTTCCTGGAGAATTACCGCCGACAACCAATGAGCAACGTTGTACTAGAAAAGCCAATATGTTGGTCAGTATTACGGAAGTTCTTCTCTTGTTGCAAAGAGGTTATGTAGATGTTGGATTTATGGGAGGAGCTCAAATAGACAAATATGGAAATTTAAATAGTTCTTTCATTGGAAGTGCTGATAATCCTTCAGTGAGATTACCCGGAACTGGGGGTGGAAATGATATTGCAAGTCTTTCGAATATGATTGTTGCTATGCCACAAGAAAAACGTCGTTTTGTTGACAAAGTGGATTTTATAACAAGCCCTGGATACATTAGTGGTGGGAGCACTCGAAAGGATTCCGGTTTGATCTCTGGCGGAATGTACAGAATTGTCACAGATTTGGCGATTCTTGGGTTTGATGAAAGTGGAAGGATGCAGGTAGAAGCGTTACATCCTGATGTAACTGCAGAACAGGTAAAAGAAAATACAGGTTTTGAACTTGTGATTCCCGAGAATATACCAAGAACAGATACTCCAACAGAAGAAGAGTTAAGTGCTCTAAGAATTTTAGATCCTGATAAAGTTTACACCGCTTAAAATTCGGAGAAACATTGGTGCAACAAGAAAAAGAGATTCTTTTAAAAGAAATAGAGAGTAGGTCGGAAGAAATAATAGATTTGCTTTCTGATTTGGTTAAGATTCCTAGTGTTACTGGGGAAGAGGGTGAGATCCAGAGATATATAGCAAAGTTTCTAAGTGAAATGGGTCTTGATGTTGATGTTTGGGAGTCAGACTGGGAGGAATTAAAAAAACATTCTGAGTATGTGCCTGTCACAAGGGGGTATGATGGAAGACCAAATGTTGTTGCAGTTTTAAAAGGAACAGGAGGTGGAAAATCTCTTCTACTTAATGGTCATACAGACACTGTCCCTAATGGTCCTCTAGATTCGTGGCAATTTGATCCACTTTCTGCAGAAATTTCAAATGGTCGCCTTTATGGAAGAGGTTCTTCCGATATGAAGAGCGGAGTTGCTGCAATCATTATGGCAGTCAAAAGTATTATGGAATCTGGAAGAAAATTAAAGGGCGATGTTATTTTGGATTTTGTAGTTGATGAAGAATTAAGTGGTCATGGCACATTAGATACTATACTCAGAGGCTATACGGCTGATGCAGGAATTTGTTGTGAGACTAGTGAAAATGCGATTCAACCTGCATGTATCGGAAGAATATGGTTTGAAATTATAGTTCGAGGTAAAGCAGCAGGTATACAAAGAAGATATGAAGGTGTAAATGCTATTGACTTAGGTTATAAAATAGTAAAGGCAGTCTCAGCACTTGAAGAAGATAGGTTGAAGACGATCGAGCATCCACTTTATCCAAAAGTAATTGATGCGATTCCCTGTATGATAGGTTCTATGGAAGCTGGAAGTTTTCCAAGTGCTTTTCCCGATACTTGTATATTGAAGGGAAGCTTAGCTACAGTTCCAGGAGAAGATCACAATGCTGCAAAACAAAGCTTAATTGATAAAGTTAATACTGTAGCATTTGAAGATTCTTGGATGAAGGAGAACCCTCCCGAGGTAGTCTTTACAGGCTATTATGCAGAATCTGCAGAAGTTGATGTTGAGCACCCAATCGTAAAAACGGTTGCTAGTTGTTATCAAAAAGTCACTGGCAAAATTCCAGAAATTTCGGGAAGACAAGGTGCAGCTGATACGAGGTTTCTAAATGGTTTTGCAAATATTCCAACGGTCATTTTTGGGCCGGGTCCAACTACACAAATGCATGCAAATAACGAGTGGGTTTTGGTAGATGATGTGGTTGATGCGACTAAGACACTAGCCCTTTCGATACTTGATTGGTGTGAATTGTCCATGTGATTTGGAGAAATTTATGAAGAGTAATGTAAGATTTGGTATTGCTATGCGAAATTTTACTGCATACCCAGAACTGCCTGATCCAAAGAAATTATTAGATTATGCTGTCAAAATGGAAGAATTCGAATTTGAATCTTTGTGGGTTTGGGACCATATACTATTAGGTGTAGAACCACATTTCCCGATAATCGATTCATTAACATTATTAACTGCAGTTGCCGCGAAAACAACAAAGATTAAACTTGGCACAGGAGTTTTAGTTTTACCTCTTAGGAATCCTCTGGTTTTAGCGAAACAACTTGCAAGTATTGATCAGATTTCTGAAGGACGTTTAATAGTTGGAATGGCATCTGGTTGGTATAAGCGTGAATTTGATGCTGTAGGAGTTCCTTTTGAGAAAAGAGGAAATATTATGGATGAGAATATTGAGATAATTACTCGACTCTGGACTGAAGATATGGTTTTAGGGGAATACGGTGATTATAATTTAAGAAACTCGGTGATGTTTCCAAAGCCAGTTCAGAAACCTAAGCCTCAAATTCTCATTGGAGGTTATGTTAATAGAGTTCTAAAAAGAGCTGGTGAAAAAGGAGATGGTTGGCTCACATATTTTTATACTCCGGATAGCTTTCTAAAGTCTTGGAAAAAAGTTTGTGAGTATGCTGAAAATGCTGGTAGGGACCCAACTATATTAGAAAGTACAAACCAACTTCCTATAGCTATTGGTGATTCGAGGTCAGAAATTTTTGGTCCAATGCAAGAATGGTTGAGGACTGAATGGGACTATGCCGATTGGAGTGATTCTACAGCTGAAAGCGCAATTATTGGGAATGTAGATGAATGTATTGAACAGATTCAAGAACATATCGAAACTGGCCTAGATCGTATCATTTTTGTCCCATATAAATATGATCTAAAACAGATTGAAGTAATTTCGAAAGAGATTATTCCTCAATTAGAACAAAAATAATTTTTTAACACTATTTTTTTGATTGGAGTTGCAATTGGTTATTGAAAAAAGTTCGTGGGACAGGTTCAAAATTTATTCAAACAATATGTTTGAAGCTATTGGTGGGACACCTTTAGTTAAACTTAACAGTGTAGGTTCTGATCTTTCAAGTGATATCTTTGTGAAAATAGAATGGTACTCGCCAACCGGGAGTCTGAAAGATCGAATTTATTACAATATGATTAGTAAAGCTGAGGAGAGAGGCGAATTAAAAAAAGGCATGACTGTTTTAGAATGCTCTACTGGAAACGCTGGTATAGCATGTTCCTTTGTTGCAACGGTAAAAGGTTATTCATGTACAGTGGTTATGCCTGAAGGAATGAGTGTTGAGAGAAAAAAAATTATGCGTGCTTATGGGAGTGAACTTATTTTCACTCCAGGAGGAGAAAGCGATGTAGATTTAGCACTTCAAAAACTAGAGGAAATTCGTTCTAAAGATCCCGAGAAATATTGGGTTCCTGCTCAATTCGACAATTTAGACAATAATGAAGCTCACTATTTAACTACTGGTCCTGAGATTTGGGAACAGCTAAACGAAAAGGTTGATGCAATCATAGGTTCTCAGGGAACAGGAGGATGGATTAGCGGGATAGGTAAATTTTTGAAAGAGAAAAAAAATGATATTGAGATTTTTGCAGTTGAACCATCAGAATGCCCATTGTTAAGTAAGAGACAATGGGGGACCCATGGGATTGAGGGTATTGGGGATGGATTTGTCCCAAAAGCTTTGGATTTATCAATCTTAAAAGGTATCGTAACTACCTCGACTGAAGAATCGTTGGAAATGGCTAAAAAGCTTGCAAAAGAAGAAGGTATTTTCTGTGGGATTTCATCTGGGTGTAATGTTATCGCTGCAATTAAACTCGCACGTTCAAGGCCTCATCTTAAAAATATTGTTACAAATATTTGCGATACCGGCCAAAGATATTTTACAACAGAACTTTGTGGAGAAGAAAAAGAGATTGAAATTCCGGATCGTACTCACATTATAGACGAATATAGTAAATCCGAACTCGATAAATTTTCAAAAGATTGGGCAATTATTGATTAAATTTCGTTGTTTTTGATTAAGAGTTTTTTTCCGATCCAGTTCTCAAATTTTATAATTATTTTATTGATCATCAACCAAAAAAGATAGCGAATTGTTATAGTTAGGACTTAGAAATAAGCTTTGTTTGACATTCTTTGTGTTTTTTAGATGAGTTACCGTGTTATTAGAAAAGATATAAATAGTTGATGACGGGGACGAAAATGAACTCAAAGATAATAGGTAAACCATTGCCTATAATAGATGCTGCTGAGAAAGTATCAGGTGGTACTGCTTATATAGATGATTTGAAATTAAAAGATATGTTGGTTGGTTTAGCATTAAGGAGTCCTCATTCCCACGCAAGAATTTTAAAAATTGATACTTCAGATGCAGAGAATCTGCCCGGTGTGGCCGCCGTCCTTTCAAAAAACAATACAACAAATAAAAAGTTCGGAATTAATTTGAAAGATGAGACTGCTTTCTGTTGTGACAAAGCTAGATATATAGGAGATGAAATTGCTGCAGTTGCGGCAGTTGATAGAGAAACTGCGCAGGAAGCAATTTCTTTAATAAAGGTTGATTATGAAATTCTTCCGGCAATTTTTGATCCATTTTCTTCGTTGGAAAAGACTTCCCCTATTTTGCATGAATCTAATTCTCAAAACATAGCTAATGCGTTTCATATTAAAAGAGGGGAAGTAGACAAAGCATTTTCATGTTCGGATGAAGTTTTTGACGGTGATTTCCATACTCATTTGGCTCACCAGGCTTATTTAGAACCAACAGGATGTGTGGCTGATTCTCACCCTAACGGAAAAATAACGATATGGGGATGCCTGCAATCTGCATTTTTGATTCGAACCTTTATGCTTTCACCAATTTTGAATATGAAAGCGGATAATTTTCGTGTTATACAAACAAAACCTGGAGGAGCATTTGGTGGAAAATTAGACGTAAAAGCTGCATTGATAGCGGCTATGCTCTCTAAAGAGGCTGGAAAACCTGTCAAGTTTCTTCTTAGTTTAGAGGAAGATTTAACTTGTATGCGTCCAAGAATGCCGGTCCATATTTCCTTAGAATCTGCATGGAAAAGGGATGGGACTCTTTTGGGAAAACGTGTAAAAATTGTTGCAGATAATGGTGCATACAGTTCACTTTCACCAGCAATCATGAGTTCTATAGCATTAAGAACAGATAATTTATACAAAACTCCTGCATCTGAGATTGAAGGAAAACTCGTTTATACTAATCTAATTCCATCTGGTCAAATGAGAGGATTTGGTAATGTGCAAGCAACATATGCATGGGAAAGTCATTTAGATGATATTGCGGATAACCTGCAAATAGATCCTGCGGAACTTCGAATAAAAAATTACACAGCAAAAGGAGATGTTTCTCTACATGGTTGGAAAATAGCAAGCTGTGCAGTAGAGGACGCTACTAAATATGTTGTAGATAAAATCAAGTGGAAAAAAAAGAGGCAAAAAGGAGGAAAGGGAATAGGTGTTGGATTGGCGAGTTGTATTCATGTTTCAGGCAATAAAGGGTTCTCTGTGGAACTTGGACCAGATGATACTGATCCTTCAAGTTGTGAAATTAGAATAGATCGAGAGGGGAAAATTGAAATGTGGTCTGGAGAATCTGATTTAGGACAAGGGGCTACTAGTGTTATGGCTTTTATTGCTTCGGAAGTCCTGAATATTCCAGTTGAAAATTTCAAAGTCCCACCTACAGATACAGGTTATATGCCTTTTGGCATGGGTGCATTTGCTAGTAGAACAACCTTGATAGGGGGAAATGCAGTTAAAATTGCTGCAGAAGACTTAAGAGAAAAACTATTGTCTGTTGCTTCTGAATTTTTGGAGGTATCTGCAGATCAACTTCACATTTCTAATGATGAAGTGATCATTTCTTCACTGCCGAACCGAAAAATATCTCTTGTAGAGTTAGTGAAGAAGAAAGGCAACGTTATAAAAGGAAGTGGGACATGGTTGGCGGGAGGAGAGGTTCTTGATGAGAACAAATATGGAAATCCATCTACTACATATTCTTTTAGTACCCACGGGGCAGAAGTTTTTGTCGATATAGAAACTGGAGAAGTTAAAGTTTTGAAAATTTTCTGTGGACACGATCCAGGAAAGGTTATTAATCGCTTGGGTGCGGAGGGACAAGTAGAGGGGGGAACAGTTCAAGGAATGAGTTATGCCCTAATGGAAAATTTAAACCAGATAGATGGCTCAATTCAGGGGAGCAATTTTCATAATTATCTGATAGCAACTTCGATGGATGTGCCTTTTATAGAACACGATTTTTTTGAATCTATTGATCCCTATGGTCCTTATGGCGCGAAGGGACTTGCTGAGGTAGCAATAAATCCCATTACTGCTGCTATTTGTAATGCAATATATCATGCAACTGGCGGTGCTAGAATAAGAAAATTGCCAATTACACCAGAGCACGTTCTCGAGGCAATAGCAGGTATAAAGGAATAAATTTTACGTTTTATGATTCTTTTCATTAAAGAGGGTTAGATTATGGAGAATTTTCATTTTGGATATCTTCTTCCTACAAGAGGAGTCGTTGTATCTGCAAAAGGCGGTGCCCCTGATATGACTTCAATAGTAACTTTAGCCCAAAAAGCTGAAAATCTTAATTTGGATTCTGTATGGTTAGGAGATAGTGTACTTGCAAAGCCGAGAATGGAAAGTTTTACAACGTGGGCTGCAGTTCTTGCATCAACAAAAAGAGTTCAGGTTGGTACTGCGGTATTACTTGCTGCTTTAAGACATCCAATTATGTTAGCTCAGTCATTGACAACTCTTGACTGTATGTTCTCTGGGAGAGTCCTTCCTGGTTTAGGAGTAGGCCGGGAAGATTTGAAAGATGAATTTGAGGCACTTGGGGTGAAAATTTCTGAAAGGGCAAAACGTTTTTCTGAAACTATTGAAATTGTGAAATTGTTAATGAGTGAAAGAAATTGTAATTTCTCTGGTAAACACTTTTCTTTTGAAAATGTAGACCTAGAACCAAGACCTTTTAGTAAAGGAGGCCCACCGTTATGGATTGCTAGTAATTTTGTTCAATCCGGATTACGTCGTGTTGCCCGTTTAGCTGATGGATGGATAACTAATTCAATTACTCCGGACATTTACCAGCAGTGTTGGAACGCCATACTAGAGTATGGTGAGGATTACGATAGAAAGAATCTAGAAGATATTCCTCAATGTCTTTACGTAACGATGAATATAAATCCAAATGGTGAAAAGGCGAAAAAAGAGGCTGGTGATTTTCTTTCAAAATATTATCATAAAACATTTGACGAAATTCAAAAACAACTTCTCGTTATAGTCGGGGATGGAGATCAGGTTGAAGAAAAGCTTCGTTCCTACAGTGATATAGGTGCTTCTACGTTTATCATTCGTTTTGCAGGAGGAAGTCAAGTAGAGCAGATGGAAAATCTTGTGTCAGAACTTATACCTCGTTTTAAATAGGGATGATAAAAGATTATGGTTTTAGAAAATGGAATTGGTGTTACAAAGGAAGAAATAAAATCTAGATTGGAAAAAACTCGTGTTTTAATGGAGAAGGAGAAAATAGAGTTTTTGATCGTAATTGGACGTTCCTTTTACGACAGAATGGGAAGTCTTGCGTACCTGACAAACCACTTCCCTCCGTTCCCTCCTGGCGCTTTTAGTCCTACAGTTCGGGGTATGGGGCATGGTGTCTTATTGTTACCTTTAGATTCTAATCCCTTACTGTTAGTTGATCACAGAAATTTTCGAGAGGATATGGTTCACATCGATGATGTACAAGTAGAGACAAATTTCTCTAAAGCTATTATTGATTATTTGGAACAAGGTCTTCAAAAAAAAAATGGGAGAGTTGGAATTGCTGGTGAAGATATAATGCCTGCAACCATGTATATTGATCTAAAGCAAAACTTAGATAACGTTAATTTTGTAAACTCAAATTATATTGTAGAGCAATTGAGATCCGAAAAGACTCCAGTGGAAATCAAGTATCTTAGAAAAGCCGCAAAAATAACCGAATTTGCGTATAAAAGTATTTTTGCTGCAATCAAACCTGGAGTAAGGGAATGTGATCTTTGTGCGGAGGGACATGCTGCAGGCATGAAAGCCGGTGCAGATTTTGTTCGTTATGTGAGAGTTCACAGTGGTCCTTGGTCAAGTTGGGGTTCTCGTTGGCCACAAGCAACACAGAGAAAAATAGAGTCTGGCGATTTGATACGCTTTGATTATGTTGGCGCAGTAGAAGGATATGGTTTTGACGTTAATAGGACTTTTGTTGTGCCGGGAAAGAAGATTAATGCGAAAATTTCAAAAATGCTTGAATTAACGGTTGAAGTTTTACGAAGTGCAGTTTCTGCAGTTAAACCAGGAATTGCAGTTTCCGATATACATAAAAAAGCCAGTGAAAAACTTGATGAAGAGATTCCGGAAGGTAGCAAATATCTCTTTCCGATGGCTGGTCATGGAATAGGGTTGGAGACAGTAGAAAATCCTATAATTCGTCCGGATAATGATGAGAAAGTAAAGAAAAACATGGTGCTTTGTATAGAACCTCAATTTGTGATTCCTGAAGTAGGTGGAACGAATATAGAACAGATGCTATTAATAACAGATACCGGCAATGAAATTCTTACGAATACTCCCGTAAGAACTTGGGAATAATTATGAAATTGAAAGCATAAAAATGTTTGTGAGGTTCTTATGAAGAGATTTTTAAATCCAGTTTCTGTGATAGCCATTTTATGGTCATTTTCTCAACTTTACTGGGCTTTTTTTGGTATGTTACATGTCTTTATTTCGCGCCCGATTCATCTAAGTTTAGCGATGTCAATTGTTTTTTTGACGAAGCCTTTCAAGAAAAATGGATCAATACATTTTTTTGATTATATTTTAGTTTTTTTAAGTATTGTTATTTCTATGATGTATTTTAACGACTGGAGTTTTTTGAATGACCGAATAAGAGATGTAGATCCAGTACCTATTCGTTATATTTGGGCAGGATGTATCTATATATTATTAATTATTGAAACCTCACGTCGATTGTTAGGTTGGGGAGTTACTTCAGTTGCTGTACTTGCCTTATTTTATAATTTTGCTGGACATCTGATACCAGGAGATCTCGGTCACAGATTCATTGAATTGCCTACATTTATCGAGTTTCAGATTTTAAGTGTTGAAGGTTTACTTGGTGTTCCACTTGGGGTGAGTGCTGAGGTAGTTTTTTATTTCATTCTATTTTCTGCTGCCTTGGATGTATCAGGTGGCGGGAAATTGTTTATAGATCTTGCGATCCGACTTACAGGACGATTTAGAGGAGGACCAGCAAAAGCAGCTATAGTGAGCAGCAGTTTGATGGGAACAATAAGTGGCAGTGCAACTGCAAACGTAGTAGGAACTGGTATTTTTACGATCCCTCTAATGAAACGTCTCGGATTTACTCCACATTATTCGGGTGCTGTAGAGGCAGTTGCTTCTACAGGCGGGCAACTTATGCCACCAATAATGGGTGCAGGTGCTTTCATTCTTGCTGATATGACTGGCACACCATATTTGCAAGTTGCGGCGGCGGCGGCACTTCCTGCGGTTATCTATTATGTTTCTCTTTTCTTGATGGTTGACTTGGAATCCAAAAAACTCGGACTGAGCGGTCTTTCAGAAGATGAAATGCCTGTATTAAGAGATTTGCTTGTTGAGCGTGGTTTATTACTTCTCCCCGTTGTATTAATTGTGGGATATATGATTGCCGGATTCACTTTGATGTGGTCGGCTACTTCTGCCGCTATCGGTGTTGTTGTACTTAGTTGGTTTAGAAAATCTACTAGACTTGGGTTCATAGGAATTTTTGAAACACTAGAAAAAGCAGGAAAAATGACAATTGCTGTTGCGATTCCCTGTGCAATTGCGGGAGTGATTGTTGGAGTAGTGGATGATACGGGAATCGGTTTAAAATTTTCTGGCTTAATTGTTAATGTATCTAAGGGGATGCTTTTCCCAGCATTATGTATGACGATGTTTGCCTGCATAATAATGGGAATGGGAATGCCAACTGCAGCAGCATATATAATGTCAGGAACTTTGTTAGGGCCTGCTCTATCGAAGTTAGGACTTCCCATTCTTGCATCTCATATGTTTATCTATTATTTTGCTATTTTGTCAATGTTAACCCCCCCTGTTGCACTTTCTGCGTATGTTGCTTCCGGTGTGGCAAATTCCGACTTAACTAAGACTGGGTGGAAAGCTTTTCAACTTTCTCTAGCCGGATTTTTGGTTCCTTTTGCTTTCGTATACAACCCATCTATGCTCTTTATTGGAAGTTTGTGGGAGACGATTTGGGTTACAATCACTTGTATTTTGGGTGTTTCTTCCCTCGCAGTATCTATATCTGGAGTCTTGTTTAAAACATTAAGATACTGGGAGAGAGTTTTATTTTTCGTTTGTGCAGTTTTACTTGTAGTATCAGAGAATTTAACTGATTTTATAGGAATAGGACTTTTGGTCAGTATATTTTTAATTTTATTTATTAGAAATAAGAATGAAAAGTAGCATGATTCGTTTTTGAAAGTTGATAATCATATCTTCTTATCTTATGATTGTTGTATCGAAATAATTAATTGGGTTTCATTTTCCTCATAAGTTTCTTTAATTCTACTTTTGGGAGGGGCAAAATGTTTCTGAACTTGAAGAGAATGTTTGCATTTGTAGTAGTATTCTTATTCATTGCTTGTTCACATGTAAGTGCTGCTGACAGACTTAAGATGGGAAGTTGGAAAAAAGGAAGTGGATGGCATGTGTATTCAGCAACCATGGCTAATATTGTTAATAACGCAAAAACAGGAGTTTCGATAGACCCACTTTCTAAAGGTGGTGGAGTTGGAAATCCTATCAATGTAGGGACAGGAAAATTTGATTTAGCTCTTACTTTTAGTGTAGCTGCTAGTTGGGCTGTTCAAGGAAAAGTTGCATACAAGAAAGCCTTTACTAACTTAAGAGGTTTAGTTGGTGGTCTTGATCAATATTACCTTGGAATCGTTACAACCAACAAAAAAGTTTCTAGTATCAACGATCTGAAAACAGTGCCTGTGAATTATATAACTGTTCCACGTGGAGGTTTAGGTCAGTGGGCTACTCGTGCAATGTTAGGAGCACATGGAATAACATACGCGCACATAAAGAAGAATGGCGGGTCTGTTACTCATACTGGTTTTGGTGCAATTAAGAGTAGAATGGCAGATGGTCAGGCAAATATGTTAAGCCATACGGTAAATGCAGGACATCCTGCACTAACATCAATAGCGATCAAAAAGAAACTTAAATTCTTAGGGGTTGAAGATAAGTATAGAAACAAATTGCTCGATATTGGATTTTTGAAAGCAGATTTGCCAGCGAATACCTTCCCTGGTCAAACTTCATCTAAGAAGACTTTTGGATTTACTACTTGTGTTATTGCATCAACTAAGATGTCAAATGATGTAGCATACAAAATAGTTAAATCATTAATCAGCAATATCAAAGATCTTCGAGCTGGACATAAAGGTTTGCGTAATTTCAAACCAGAGAAAACTGGATGGAAAGTTTCGCAAATGGGTGCTCCAGTGCATGCAGGTGCCGCAAGATATTATAAAGAAAGAGGTTGGTTGAAATAAATTTTACATTTTGGCATCGTCCTCATTTTTAGGGACGGTGCCAAAAAAATAAAGTTTTTTTAGTTTCTTAATAAAAGAATTATTCAGTAGTTTTTTCAATCAGGAGTTTCCAATATGATTGGACAAAGTCTTCGAGATTTTCTGAAGATGGTAGAGGAAGAATTTCCTGAAGAGTTTGTCCGAGTCACATTGCCAGTAAGTCGTGAAGACATTACTGCGACTGTTTTTGAACTCGAAAGTGTAGGGAAGAGTCCAGTTGTTTTTTTCGAAAATGTCAAAGGATTCAACTATCCTGTTGTTACTAATATAGCGGGGAACAGAAAACTTCTAGCTGCAAGCCTTAAAGTTAATCCATCTGAACTACCGACTACATTCAAAGATCGTTGTCAGGATTACAAGCCTGTAAAAGTTGAAAATGATCCTCCTTGGGAAGAAGTTTTTTTTGAAGGAGAGGATGTTGATCTGAATAATTTGCCGATCCCTCTTCATTTCGAAGTTGATGCAGCTCCGTATATAACAGCTGGACAAATTACTGCACGTGATCCTGAGACAGGTGTGGACACAACTGGCTTCCATCGACTAATGTTAAATGGAAAAAATAAACTTGGGGTGTCTCTTCATTCTAGACGAAGAATGTATCATTTTCATAAAAAAGCTGAATCTCGAGGAGAGTCCTTACCAGCGGCTATTGCAATCGGTATTCATCCTATTCATTATATGGGATCTATGGCTTACCATTTTCCTCCTAATATTCGTAAGTATGAAGTTATCGGAGGTCTGTTTGGTGAGCCTTATAAAGTTTCGTCTTGTTCTACTAATAATTTGGAAGTTCCCTTTGGCGCAGAAATTGTTTTAGAAGGTGAGATCTTGGCAGGTGTTAATGAACCTGAAGGGCCATTTGGCGAATTTACTGGGTATGCATCTTATAGGAGTACTCAAAACGTTTTTAATGTAAAAAAGGTACAGATGAGAAAAGACGCTATTTTCCATAGCATAGCTTCCGGTATGTCGGCAGACCATATTCTAATATCTTGTGTGAGTAGAGAAGCTGAAATTTTAAATTCTTTGCGTCGAAACCTTCCTAATGTGAAAAATGTTCACGTGCCGTCTGTAACCGCAGGAGCACTTCTGGCAATAGTTTCTATGGAAAAAACAGCAGAGGGGCAACCTCAGCAAGCAGTTATGGCAGCATTGGGAACGGAGTTTTATTGTAAATGTGTAGTAGTGGTTGATGATGATGTAGATATTTTTAATTTGTCTGATGTAGCGTGGGCAATTATGACGCGAACACGTGCCGAAAAGGATATATTTTTTATACCTGGTGCGATGGGCGCAATTCTAGATCCCACATCTGACCCTGAAAATCATACTCTAACTAAAGTAGGTATTGATGCTACAAAACCTAAAGGAAAAGATTTTGCAGAACGGTTGTTTGTATCCGAACAACAAAAAGAACGTGTACGTGAAATATTACGTTCTTCCGGATTGCAAATTTAGTAGTGTCGATTAGCTTTTCATTATGAAATTATAGTTCGAGTTTCAATTCTATAGATCGGAGATTATATATGAGAACAAAGATTGAAGCATCATGGATAGTTGCCTTTGATGAGGGTGACCATAAATTAATTAGGGATGGGGTTGTTGTATATGAGGATAATAAGATTCTTTTTGTTGGAAAATCCTTCGACGGAGAAGTCGACGATGTCATTAATGCCACAGGAAAGCTAGTTTGTCCTGGATTTATTGATACTCATGTACACTCTGGTCATAGAGCTTCACATAGATTGATCACTGATACTGGACGTCCTATGTATTATGGACAACCCTTTTTGGAAATATCGGTTCCTAAAGAAGGGAAGGTAGTTAGCGGTGACCCAAGATATCTTAAGCATGGTGATAGTGAGAGTGAATCCGCTTTTCGTCTAAATGCCATTTTTACTGTTGCAGAACTTTTAAGAAATGGAGTCACGACTTTTATAGAATATGGTAGTCAATTGCGTGTACAAGAAGCATTGCTAGGTGAAGTGGAAAGATTAGGTACTAGAGCTTATCTGGGTCCAGGTTATGATTGTGGGCGTTGGGTAGGTGACAAGTCGGGACAATTGAAAAGAGTTAGAAATGATCAGCTTGGATTAGACGGGTTCAATACAGCTCTTAACTGGATAAAGGAAAATAATGGGACAGTTGAAGATAGAGTTCGGGGAATTTTAGTTCCCCGTGAAGTAGAAACATGTTCTTTAGAGGTTTTGAAACTAACTAGAGATGCTTCAAATGAATTCGGCTTCCCTATGGCAACTCACGCTGCGTATAGTGTAATTGAGTTTTATGAAGTAGTTAAGGAGCATATGAAGACCCCGATCGAACTTCTGGATGATTTAGATATGTTAAGACCAACATTAAATATAGGACATGGGAATTTTATTTCTGACAATTCGAATTTAAATTATTCTTCACATAATGACTTAAAGCTTATGGGTGAGTCTGGAGCGTCTATATCACATTGTCCTATCAATATAATGAGGAGAGGTCGTAAGCTTGATAATTGGAAGAAATATGAAATGGCTGGTGTAAATATTTCGATAGGAACGGACACATATCCACGTGATATGATTATGAATATGAGGAATGCTTCATACCATGGAAAAGTAATGGGAAATTCATATTTTTATGCAAGTGCGGGCGATGTTTTCCGTGCAGCTACTATAGGTGGAGCGATTTCAGTTGGACGAGATGACCTAGGAAGACTTAAGCCGGGTGCAATAGCAGATATCTTGATAATTGATATGACAGGAAGAGGGACTTTGAGATTTGGTCCGGTAAGAGACCCGATCAAGAGTCTGGTTGAATGTGGAGTTGGAGATGATGTCCAAACTGTTATTGTCGATGGTAAAACAGTGATGGATAATGGAGTTATTCCTGATGTGGATTTGTCAAAGGTTGCTCAAGAAGCACAAATTGCTGGGGAACAGGTTTGGAATACTCATCAAGATTGGGATCCACTTGAAAGAACACACGTAGAAGCGTGTCCGTGGTGTTATTCAATGGATGATATTTAGAATAATTATTTTTCTTCTTGAGAAGAAATATATCCTGGGATTTTTATTGTACGAAATTCTTTTTCTAGAGAACCTAGAGGTGCAGTAGCATCTAACCCCATTTTGGATGTGATGCCATTATTTGCGGATGGATCTAGTTTACTTCCCATAACTCCATCTATAACAAAAAGGTCTTTATGGGCTTGAAACCTTGTGGCAATAGCCCAATCTATTTCCTTTAAATCATGTATGTTGATGTCATGATCGACAACTGTTACATGTTTAATATCGTAATGAGAAGATAAGGCAGACATAAGTATATTCTTGACTTCTCCTTCATTGATTTTTTTGATTTGTACAAAACAGTGAAAACGACCCGAAGATGAAAGAGGCAATGATACATCTTGAACTGATGGGTTATTTTTCCTCAAGTCATTTAATAAGGCTACTTCTCGAGGGATAGAACCCATTAGAAGATGATCAAATCCAGCAGGTAGGACAGAGTAATAAATGGCATCTTCTCTCATAGATATAGAACGTATGTTTAAAACTTCTCTTTTGCCCGATGGGCCATAATATTTTGGAAACTCACCAAATGGACCTTCTTCATGTTTTTCATCGGGAAGAATTTCTCCTTCAATAACTATTTCTGAGTCAGTGGGGACGGCAATTCCTGACCAGGGTCCAGGGGTAAGAGATATCGGTTCTCCTCTGACAGCACATGCAATATTGATTTCATCTTCGTCTGGAGAAAGTACTAATTGACTTGCTAAAAGTAGGATTGGGTCTAACCCAATTGATACTGCAACTTTCAAAGATGATTTTTTATTTCGATTTAAAATTGATTTTAAGTGTCTTGGGAGGACGAGTAGTCCAAATTTGTTTTTGTCTATTACCTGCATGCGATGTATAGAAACATTCCTTATTCCAGTTTCTGGGTCATGTACAAAAAAAACACCTGCTGTTATATATGGCCCTGCATCATATTCATGGTAAGTTGGAATAGGAAGAGTACCCGTAATGTTAATTTCCTCAGTTGTTTTTTCTAAAAATTTAGCATCCGTTTCTAATTTGGGTTCTATTTTTTTTTGTTGTTTTTCTATCAATTCTTTCAAGAGATCTCGGGAATTTAAACCTAGTTTTTCCGAATACCATTCTCTATTACAGAGTATATTTGATATGATAGGCACATCAGGTCCGTCAGTATTTCGAAAAAAAACTGCACTTTGCCCATCAAACTTTTTAGAAATTGCAGCAACTTCCCATTGAAGTTTTACTTTTTTTTCTATCTTTTCGAATCTTTCTTTGTCTTTTAACGAATTTATCCAACTTCTTAATCCAAATTCAGACATAAAGGCATCTCCTGTTGTATAATGTAACTTTATTATATTTACTTTAGATTAAATAGTCTTTTTTCCATTTTTAAATTGGCGTTTAGATTTTAAATTTCTATCAAAACTTGTAAGGAGTCAGATTGTGAAACTAATAAGATTTAGTTTTCAAGAAAATAATAGCTGGGGAGTCTTAGAAGGTGATTCTGTTTTCTCTGTAACGGGGAGCGTATATGGAAATTTTGAGAAAGGTGAAAAAGTTTGTTCATTAAGTGAGGTCAAATTGTTGGCTCCCGCAGAACCTAAAATTATGGTTTGTGTCGGTGTTAATTTTAAAAATGCGACAAATGCGGATGGAGATACAGTTGCTGTTGAGAGAAGTTGTCCTAAATGCTTTTTTAAACCTGCAAGTACATTGTCCGATCCATTTTCTGGGGTTGAATATCCAGTTAATGCAAAAGATCCTCATTTGGAAGTGGAACTATGCGTTGTAATAAAGAAGAAAGCGAAAAATTTAACGATAGATGAAGTTTCAGATTATGTACTTGGTTACACATGTGGCAATGAACTTGGTGCAATGGACTATATAAGAGAGGACAATAATGTAACCCGTGGTAGAGGTTTTGATACTTCTGGTCCACTTGGACCGCACCTAGAGACAGAACTTGACACATCTAATCTAGCTCTTACAAGTAGAGTTAATGGAGAGGTTGTGCAAGAAGGAAATACCGATATGATGATTTTTAATCCTTTAGAAGTTGTGCAACACGTCACTTCATTTATTACTTTACAACCGGGTGATGTAGTATGGACTGGAACACCAAAAGGAAGATCCCCTGTAAAAATAGGAGATAAGATGGAAGTAGAGGTAGAGGGTATTGGAATTCTAGAAAATAAAGTTTTGCCATACTAAAAAAACTTGATTAATGGGTAGAGAAATTTATCCTTTTTTCTTTTTAGGGGGAAAAGATGGCTCGTTTAGAAGAAATTAGCACAGAAACCATGACTGAAGAACAAAGAGAGGTTTACGCAAAAACAAGGCCTGGTCAAACAGGAACCGTACATGGACCTGCAGGACCATGGCAACGTAGTCCGCAGATGTACGAGCGTCTTGGGTGGATGATTCCATTCATGAGAGATCATAGTGAAATACCTGGGAAAACGAGAGAATTTGCTATTCTGCTTACGGTAATTTTATGGAATTCGATGTATCCATTTAAAAGACATCATGCTGCGGCTATAAAAAATGGTGTTGAGCAAGACCTAATAGATGCTTTAGAGAAAGGTGAAAGGCCACAGTTTAAGGATCCTAATGACGAAACAATTTATGATTTTTGTGTTCAGTTACGAGAAAATAAATTTGTTTCGGATGAAATATATAATAAAGCTTTAAATTTTTTAGGTGAAAAAGGATTAGTAGAGTTTGTGGGTTTAATTGGTTTATATACTTCGATTGCATTTACTGTAAATGTATTTGAGGTTCCAGTGATTGATTGAATTTTATGGAAGAAAACTATTTTGGCAATGACTAGATTTAATTTCAACGGCAAGAAAATTATTGTTACAGGTGGTACGCGTGGAATTGGTGAAGGAATTGTTAGAGCTTTTTTGAAATCTGGTGCTGAGGTGTTTTTTTTGGGACTTAATGCTCAGAAGGGTGGAAAACTTGAGTCTGAGCTTTGCTCTGAAAATTTTAAAGTTTCTTTTTTTCGATGTGATGTCACGAAAGAAGATGAAGTCAAAGAAATCTTTGATAAGATTGTTTTTCATGCAGGTAATATAGATGTTTTGGTGAATAACGCAGGAGGTTGGGAAAATCAGCAGTCGGTCTTAAAAACATCTTTAGACGAATGGGAAAAAATTATCTCTAGGAACTTAAGAAGTGTTTTCCTGTGTTCAAAACAAATTATTCCTGTTTTTCAATCACAAAAAAGTGGCAGAATTGTGAATATAAGTTCAATAGGTAGTCTTACGATTGTAAAATCTGCCTCCTCTCCGCCATATATTGCTGCAAAAGCAGGTGTAAATGCTCTTGGACGTGTACTAGCTGCCGAATTAGCTGACTATAATGTTGCAGTGAATACTTTGGCCCCATCCACGACAGAAACCGAAAGACTTGTTAGAGTCAGAAGTGAAGATCAAAGAAAACAAATGGCTGAAAGAACTTTATTTAGGCGTCTCTCAACAGTAGAAGAAATAGCGAATTGGGTTTTGTTTCTTGCTGCTCCTGAATCTTCTTATTTGACTGGGCAAACTATTAGTGTAAATGGTGGAAGATTAATGATCTGATTTTTTAAGACAACAAGCCTCTTTCTTTTGAAGAAGAAAGAGGCTTGTTGTAATTTATTTGAGTCCTAAAATCTTTGCAGGATTTTTCTTGATCATAGTGTCGATATCTTTTTTAGAAATACCACAAAAATTCATCATATTAGCAAAAACTTCCATTCCAATTGCAGGTGGTGGACTAGTGTGATTTCCTCCATCCGTAATTAATGTACAGTGTTGGGGTCCTACTGCTTTGATCATTTCCGCAGCTTCTCTAGGATGTTTTCCAGCGAAAAGTGGATTGCAGGCATTGTATGAAATATTATGCAAAGCACCCTGCGCCGCTATCTTTTTGACCCAATCATGGGTAAATGCAGCATTTCCGTTAGGGTGTTCAACCATTAACTTAACTTTTTTACTCTTCTTTTTTGCAGCTTTAAATAAATTGAATGTTTCTTCTGGGGATAGATGTCCATTTGAAAGAATTAGATCGTATTTTATTACAGCTTCTATAATTTTATGGAGATCATCCGTTAACTGTTTAGTGCCAGGGTTGTAAATACTTATGGGCTCCACTTTTTGGCCAAACTTAAAATGAGTAAATAGATGTCCTTGTTTGGGTTTGCTATGTTGGTGAAGCGAATCCATCGTTGGCATTTGTATAACCTTAACTCCTTCCCCAACTGACATCATTACACAGCGGTAGTTAATTCCTCCTTGGGGATGATTACATGCATGTAAACTAAAACAGTCAATATCTGGAACAGCTCTATTTGTTAAAATGGCTTTGTGTGTAGTGGGTCTGAAATGATCTTTGAATACAATTGCTCTCATCCCCATTTCGACCGCAACTCTAGCAATATCTATAGTGTCTCCCCAGCGTTCTACACAATCCGGTCCAGAGTGTATATGAAGGTCACATGATCCAGTAATATCTACGTTCTTCTTTTCAAGATATATATTCGTCCATTTTTTTTCCATGTTTCTCCTCCAGTTTTGTGATATTTTGAAAAAGAATTCCTTCAAAGTGAAAAATGAACATATTATGTTGAACTTCTTATCTTCCTAGCATTTCACTTTTTTGGATTTATATGTATTATTTGTATGACCTAATGCATTATACAATAAAAAAACTGATTTACAACCCGATTGTAATCCTTATGTGTTTGAGGTGCGATAGGCGTGGAGTTGGTTCTTTTCTTTTTATTCCATTTTATGGAGTATATGTTGGATTTAGCAGGAAAAATTGCATTTATTTCTGGAGCTGCTCAAGGAATTGGTTTGATATCTGCTCGAAAATTTATTTCTGAAGGTGCAAAGGTAATAGCAGTTGACCAACAGAAAGACAAATTGGATTTGTTATCTTCAGAAGGTGAAGGTTCGATTTTTTCCATTCAGGCTGATCTAGGTAATGAAAAAGAAATAGAGAATTCATTTAAGTCTGGATGTGAGTATTTTGGAGGACTAGATATTTTGTTGAATTGTGCAGTGCTTCGTTCAAATATGCCTCTCAAAGATTTAGATGAAAAATCCATAGGCCCCGCCTTAGATGTTGGAATAAAAGGGAATATTCTGTGTAGCAAATTTTCAAGTGAATATATGAAAAAAAGAGGTGGGGGTGTGATTGTAAATATGTCTAGTTTCTACGCTCGAACACCTGCGAAAGAAAGAATAGTTTATGTGGCTGTTAAGAGCGCAACGGAGGGATTGACAAGAGCTCTAGCAGTAGAACTCGCTGAATATAATATTCGGGTTAATGCGATTGCTCCAGGGCCTATTCTTACAGATAGAAGAGTAGAACTTGGACACGGAAAAGATGGAAAAATGGACAAAAGATATGAGAATTTGTTGATGAAACGTTTTGGAAATGTAGAAGAAATTATTGAGGTGATTCTTTTTCTAGTCACAGAAAAATCCTCATATATCACGGGTCAAACTATAGTGGTTGATGGGGGCATAACGATAGCATAGTTTTTATGGAGGTGAATATTGAATTTGTCTAACAAAGTGTCATTAGTGACAGGCGGAAATCGTGGGATTGGAAAATTTATATCTCTTTCTCTAGCCGAGGAAGGTTCTTCAGTCGCTGTTCACTATAATCAGGATAAAGAAGGTGCTGAGTCTGTAGTTAAAGAGATTAGAGAAAGAGGAGGTAAAGCAGAGGTATTTCAAGCGGACGTTAGTCAAAGAGAAAGTGTAGAAAAAATGGTTAAGAATTGTAGCCAGTCATTAGGGCAAATAGATGTTCTTGTTAATAATGCCAGACAGTTGGTAAAGGGAAGAGAATTTATGGACTTGGAATGGAATAAAGATTATCAACCACATATAGATGTCATGTTAAAAGGAACTTTTAATTGTTGTCAGGTTGTTTTGCCATCAATGATTGAGAGAAAGAATGGGCGGATAATTAATATGCTTAGTACAGTTATTGCTGAGTCAAGACCAAGAACGAATTCTTATGGGAGTATTAAATCTGCATTGTTCTTTTTCTCAAAAAATCTCGCAACAGAGATGGGTCCAAATGGAATAACAGTGAATATGGTTTCTCCTGGTTTGATTGCTACTGAGAGACAAATTCTTCATTCCTCAGGTTACCAAGAGGATTATATAAAAGAAACTCCTATGGGAAGGCTTGGAATTCCTTCTGATATTACGGGGACTATTAATTTCCTTGCTAGTGATAATTCTTCTTTCGTGACTGGTGCAAATATTCCAGTTTCTGGTGGGAAGACAATTTTTTAGATAATTACAATTTTGTTTTGGAGGAATAAAAGTGAATTTTACAGAAAAAGAGGGCGTTAGAAGACACAAAAAATTAAGAGAAAATATGGCAGAAGCAAATATTGATGTTCTGGTAGTTTATGGAAATAATGGAAGGATGGGAATTTATTCCGGTAATCTTGCGTATGTAAGTAACTTTATTTCTTTTTCTGGCCAACAAGCACTAGTGTTTCCATTAGAAGGAGAGCCTGTGCTTTTTGTTGGTGTAGAAAATCAAAGAATTGAAGCAATTAGGAAAAGTTGGATTAAAGATACGCGTTGTGAAGCTATGACATCAGTAACTATGCAAGTATGTGATTATTTGAACGAAATAGGGGTAGAAGGGAAAAGAGTTGGGGTTTCCTCATTTTCAATTATGCCCGTTTCTTGGTACGAACAATTTCAACAGAACCTCTCGCCACAAGAATGGGTAGATGCAAGTGAAATGGTATGGAAAGAACGTTTAATTCAAAGTGATGAAGAAATTGCAATGTCAAAACATTCCGCTAAGCTTGGCGATGCAGCATGGAATCGTATCAGGGAATGTGCACAAGAAGGTATATCTGAACTAGAGATTCGTGCAGAAATGGACGCAGTCATGTTGCCAGGGGCAGGTACCGAAAATTTCAATATGATGGGTCTTGGAAGTATGGCGAATGGAGGAGAAGCTCCATGGGGCTATGTTATTCCTCAAACTGACAGAAAAATGGAAAAAGGAGATGCTGTACTATTAGAGATTTCACCTAGAGTGAACGGTTACTGGAATCAGTTAGTGAGAGTTCTGTGTCTTGGTCAACCTGAGAGTTGGTTAACTGAGGCATATGACCTTGTTCGTCGCGCAAGAGATGCAACTTTGGAAGTGCTCGGACCAGATAAACCAATGATTGGATTGGTGGATGCTATGAATAAAGTATTTGCTGATAGCGGACGTGAAGTGTGGCCTTATGGTTTGGTCCATTTGACAGGACTCGATTTGACTGATTATATGATTACACCAAAATCAACAGGGACATTAAAACCGAATCAGATAGTAACTGTTCATCCTATGTATCAACTAAGTCCAAATAGACAAATTTTCTGGGGTGAAAGTTATGTGATTACAGAAGATGGTTTTGAACCTATTAATACTAGTTCGGACAAACTAGAGGTTAAATAATTTTCTAAATTTGCTGCTAAATTTAATACTAGGGGGACAATGCAATGATATATGAAATGAGAACATACACTCTACAACCAGGAATGGTACCGGAATTCCTTAGCCGATTTGAAAAGTGTTTAGAAGATAGATTGAAAATTTCTAAATTAACTGCTTTTTTTTATACTGAGTCTGGGGCAGGCGAGTTAAATCAAGTTATACATATCTGGGAATATGAGGATGCAGATCATAGAATGGATATCCGTAAATCTTTAAATGATTTACCAAATTGGCCTCCTCCTGTAAGAGATCTTGTAGTTAAACAGGAAAGTAGATTAATGTCTCCCGCACCTTTTCCAGAGAAACCTCTTGAAGGAGAACTTGGAAATATTTATGAAATACGTACATACACATTTCAACCTGGAAAGATACCTCTTGTAATAGAAAGGTGGGATAAGATTATTCATGAAAGGATGAAAATATCTCCTCTCGCAGCATGTTGGTTTACGGAATTTGGCCCATTAAATACTTGGACTCATGTATGGCCGTATAAGAGTTTTCAAGAACGTATAGATGTAAGAAAAGCACAAGCACAACTAGATGGATGGCCACCAGATACTAGAGAATTTATGTTGAGTCAGGAAAACCGTCTAGTCATTCCTGCTCCATTTTCTCCGATGCGTTAAATTGTATTTGCTTATTTTTATTTTTCTTATGAGATAGATTTAATATTGGAGTTATTAGATGAAAATTCAGAGATTTGCTCAGTCTACTTTTGTTATAGAAAATAATGATGGCAAACGTCTTCTCATTGATCCAGGGACTTCTGGTTATGCTGGATGCAGAAATATGACAGATTATGGAAAAGTAGATTTGATTATAATTACTCATAGTCATCAAGATCATTTTGATATTGAGGGAACAAAGGAGTTAGTTGCTGCTCATAACCCTAAAATTCTTACAAACCCAGAGATACATACAATTTTGCAAGGAGAAACAGTTGGTTCAAGAGTGGTACATATAGGAGATTCTATAGAGGAAGAGGGCTTTTCACTGACATTGACAAAAACAGATCATAATCCCGGTGGAAACTGGATTGTGAATTTTGGAGTTGTTGTAGAATCTGATGAAAAAAGTGTTTATCACCCAAGTGATACACGTTTAATTCAGCCTCAGTTGTTACCTAAAGAAAAAGTTACTGAACCTGATGTTCTTTTTGTTCCTATAAGTAACCGTGGATTAGTAATGGGAATCGATGATGCATTATTTTTCACAAATGCGTTAGCTCCAAAAACCGTTGTGCCAATTCATTATGAAAGTGCTCATGATATTGGGAGAGTGCTACCTGAACATTTTGTAGATCGTTTGAATGTTTTAAAAGAGCATTTGACGACTCTTAATGATGTCGAAGTAAAGATCATGAATTATGGAGAAGAGTTGGTTTTATAGAATTTTTCTTTCTTCTAATCTTTTTTTCATTTTCAAAATCTTTTCACACCTTCTCATTCAGAGAAGGTGTGTTGACTTCTATGAGTCCACAGATTAAAGTAATAAAAATATAACCTATAGAAAAGATTCTTTTCAAGAACATTTTGCGGGATTAGTGTTCTTAATTTAGATTTTATATTGAGTTTCTTAAGCTATTAATTCTGTTTTTTCAAAATAGAGGAGGTAGGTATGAAACGTTTTTGGTTATTTGCATTTGTCTTGATGGGTACTCTGATTTTCTCAACACATGCAATTTCAGCTCCAAAAGGAAAGGCTATTTTCGGATTTGCTGGCAGTGTAAAAACATTTGATCCACACAGAATCACTGGTTTTTCTAATAGTAGTCACTATCCAATGGTTTTTGATAATCTGATTTTTAGAACGAAAGACGGAAGGCTTGTTCCAAAACTCGCGAAATCATATCGACAAATAAACTCCAATTTATGGGAATTTAAGTTACAAAAAGGAGTTAAGTTTTCTAACGGTGAGGATATGGATGCGCATGCAGTTAAATTTAGTTTAGAACGTATAGTGAATCCTAAATTGAAAAGTAGACAAATAAGTTACTTTAGAAATATTAAAAAAGTAGAAGTAGTAGATAAATATACTGCTAGAGTGCATCTTAAAAAAAGAGATATGTTTTTCCTTCCACCGTTAAGTCAGTATGGACAGATTGTTCCGCCAAAATATTACTCTAGTAAAAGCAAAAAACATCTTGCAAGAAATCCAGTGGGAAGTGGTCCTTATATTCTCAAAAAATGGAAAGGGAAATATCAGTTTCATTATGAAGCCGTATCTAATTACTGGGACAAGAGATATCTCCCGAATATAAAGACTGTAATTGTGAATATTATTCCTGAGCCAACTACTCGTATGGCAGCTCTAGTAGCTGGG
>CEOQ01112512.1_pt1 | contig 41665 bp, 39 predicted proteins | sample 361351 | NCBI WGS metagenome assembly CEOQ01 (sample SAMEA2619907, study PRJEB7988) | marine metagenome | biome: marine biome (ENVO:00000447); feature: deep chlorophyll maximum layer (ENVO:xxxxxxxx); material: "saline water (ENVO:00002010), including plankton (ENVO:xxxxxxxx)" | depth 60 m | reverse complement strand
TGCCATATCTGCATAGTATATAAAAGATCCAATTGGTGTTCCATCAGCATTCCTTCGAGTTGTTGTAATACCCGACTTAGCCTGAGCTATTAAGTCGTACCCAGGCAACGTTGCATCTGGGCCTTTTTCACCATAAGCAGAAATACCTGCATATATAATCTTTGAGTTTATTAGTTTAAGATGATCGTACGAAATTTTTAATCTTTCAGGAACACTAGGTCTTAAATTACAAACCACAATATCAGCCCATTTAACTAATTTATATGCTATTTCCAGTCCTTCAGGTTTTGTTAAATCTAAAGCTATAGTCCGTTTGTTCCTATTTAGTGCAACAAAACCCCTACTTAAATCATTAGAATTTGGGAATGGAACAAAATTTCTAGAATTATCACCTTCAGGTGTTTCTATTTTTATGACTTGTGCTCCTTGATCAGCTAAATGCATAGTTGTTGCTGGCCCAGCAAATACTTGGCAAAAGTCTAATACTTTAATATCAGCTAAAGGTAACGACATAATATCCTAAACTCTCTTATATTTTGAAATACTCCTAAGTTCACGAGGAGGATCCATACGCGAACCTCTTATAGTATATGAAACCTCAGAAACATATATAGAACCTTCTGAATCAACTGCAATTCCATGTGGTGCAAAAAACTGTCCGGGCCCATCACCCTCTTCTGCTTCGCCAAATCGGGATACTAAATTGCCATCAAGATCATATATCCCGACTCTATGTCCCATTCCAGGAGCATCGTCTAACCCTCCCATACCATTCAATTCTCCAATGTATATATGATCTTGCCACAAAACCATAGAATCTGGTCGATGTATATTATTCCACATTCGTAAAAAATTCCCTTGCTGATCAAAAATTTGAACTCGATGTGCTTCTCTATCTACAACATAAATATTACTTTTTTCATCAACTGCAATATTATGTGGCCGCATAAACTGACCTGCATCAATTCCAGGGCTTCCCCAAGAAAATTTATAGTCTCCATTGCCTGTATATACATGGATCCTAGAATTACCATATCCATCGGAAACATAAATATCACCATTACTAGGGTTAATTGCTGCAGAAGTAGGCCTATTAAATGGCTCACCACTCCAAATTGGTTTAGGATTGTTTCTTTCTCCTATTTCCATAATTTTTTCTCCTGATGAAGAAATTTTTTGTATTGTGTGTATACCATCATCTGCTACAAGTAATGTATCGTCATGAGCAACATATAATCCATGAGTTCTATTTTCACTAAATAAACCTTTGCCAAAAGTATTTAAAAAGTTTCCTTCTTTATCAAATACAACAATTGGATCTTTACCTCTTGTTAACAGAAAAACATTATCTTGAGAATCTATACCTACACCTGGACACTCTAAAAGTGTTATTTCTGCAGGAATATGAGGCCATCCTTCAACATGTTCATACGTAAACGAACCACTTCCAAATACTTGTGCCATAACTTTCCCCTTTCAATGGTTTTAAACTGATAAAACAGGTCTTTCTGGGTCAGGATCAACTTCAAATGAGTTTAACACAGAACCAAGCATAAAATACTGACCAATAGTTGAAGCTAAATCTACTACACCTTCAACTCCAAAAGCGTTTTGAGCATCTTCAAACAATTCATCGCTAACCCTATTATTTTTAATTAATTCAATTGTAAAATCTACGGCTATCTTTTGTCTATTTGATAATAATTTATAATCAATTTCTCGTTTTTTTTCTATCGCATCAATTACTTCAATAGGAACACCTGATTGTAATGCTCCTGGTTGGTGTGCAGACCAAATATAAACACAGTCAATTTGACGAGCAATGATTATTGTCACCAATTCTCTTATTTCACCCTCTAGTGTTGTCTCTTTTCTAATTTGGTCAGCAGTATTGCAAACAACTTCTGCTAAGTTAGGTTTATATAACAAAACTCTATATGGACCAACAATACGACCATTATACGATTCTTTCAATCTATCTATAATTTGATGCACATCTTCAGATGTGTCTTCTTTTTCTCTAATTTCCTTAACCCTAGTCATCCTTTTCTCCTATGCTATTTTTACAATTTGCTTACCAAAATTTTTTCCAGTTAATACTCTTAATAATGCCTCAGGAGTGTTTTCTAATTTATATGTAATATCTTCCTTAGTTTTTAATTTGCCTTCAATAAACAAACTTTCTAAGTAAGAAAGTGCTTGAGGGAAATCTGGCGCAAATCTGCTTACAATAAATCCTTCAACAGTAGCTTGATTAGTAAGTATATTCCGAAAATTAGTTATTCCATAAGCGACTTCATCATTGGCTAAATTATATTGAGCTATTTGTCCACAAACAACAATACGAGCTCTAAATGCAAGGTTTTCTAAAACAGCTTCTAAAATCTCACCCCCAACATTATCAAAATATATATCAATACCATAAGGACAAAGATCTAATAATCTATTACATACGTCTTCTTTTTTATAGTTAATAGCATGGTCAAAATTCAATTCATCTTTTATGTATGACGCCTTCGTATCTGAACCAACAATACCAACAACTTTACAACCAGCCAATTTTGCTAATTGCCCAACAACTGCCCCAACCGCACCAGAAGCTGCAGAAATAACTACAGTATCATTTGGAATAGGTTTACCTAAAGAAAACAATCCAAAATATGCCGTTAGTCCTGGCATTCCTAAAACACCTAAGGCTTTTGAGATGTCAGCCTCTTGAATTGTCAATTTTCTCGCATTACTCCCATTTGAAATAGCATACTCTTGCCATCCAAATCTACCTTCAACCAAATCTCCAACTTCAAATTCAGAATTTCGACTTGAAATAATTTTACCTACTGCGCCTCCAACCATAATATCGCCGATTTCAACAGAAGGAGCATATGATTTCTTATCACTCATTCTTCCTCTCATGTAAGGGTCTACAGATAACCAAAGCACTTTAACAATAAATTCTCCAGGATTTATATCAGGAATATCAATTTCAATTAACTTAAAGTTAGAGTCATCAGGATATCCATTAGGGCGAGAATTTAATATCAATGCTCTGTTTTTTAATTCATCCACAATAATCACCTTTCTTACCTGAGATTATGGCAAAATTAAATTTAATTTTGCCATAATGTGTTATTTTATTAACTATAAAATGTAAACCTAAATGTAATAATTTTTACTTTTTATTACAAGGAGTTCAAAATGAACAAAACTATTAAATTATTAGAAAAATTATCAAATGGTCATGGTCCTACTGGATTTGAAGGTCAAATTAGACAAATTATACGAGAAGAAATAACAAATCCTGAAATTAATATTGATACTGACGGCCTTGGTTCGTTAATTTGTAAAATTGAAAAAGACAAACAGTTTCCCAAAATCATGCTTTCTGCCCACATGGATGAATTAGGTTTAATGGTTCGGTATATAACTGAAGAAGGATTTATAAAATTTCAAACATTAGGTGGTTGGTTAGACCAATCAATAGTAAATCAACGATGGATCATTATGACCAAATCAGGAAATATTAAAGGCGTAACAGGTATCAAGACCGTGCATGTAATGAATGAGACAGAACGCAAACAAATCTTTCCAAAAGATAATCTATTCATTGATGTTGGTGCAAAAGATAAAAAAGACGCTGAAGAGAGATTAGGAATATTGCCGGGTGATCCAATAAGCCCAGATAGTTCATTTGAATTCCTTAACAGTGAAAATATGTTATTAGGAAAAGCTTGGGATGATCGAGTTGGTGTTGCTTTACTAATTGAAACATTAAATTCTTTGGATACAAAAAATTTACCCAATAATGTTTTTGGTTCATGTACAGTACAGGAAGAAGTAGGCCTTAGAGGAGCTATTACAAGTAGTTATACTATAGCTCCAGATATAAATATTAACCTAGAAGTTGGAGTAGCGGGAGATTACCCTGGTATGAATCCAAATTTAGCACAAGAGAAATTGAGTTCTGGGCCTTCAATATTTTTACATGATAGTTCTATGATACCCAATTTAAAACTCCGCGATTTTTGTATTGATACTGCAAAGAAACTTAGTATTCCTATTCAATTTTCTGTAATTTCAGGTTATGGAGAAGATGGTGCAGCAGCCCAAAAGTCTTTTGGAGGTATTCCTGCAATTAACATAGGCATTCCTACAAGATACCTACACAGCCATAATGGAATAATTGATCTTAATGACTTTATTAAAGCAAAAACGTTGGTTAAAAGCTTAGTTGAAAATTTAGATACAACTACAGTCAAATCAATTAAATCTTTTGATTAATTTATTAAAGGTTTTTTATTAAATGAATATTTTGTTTTGGATTATTTTTATAGCAATTCTCTTTGAATTTATTCTTGGAGTGATAGTAACGATTTTAAACATTCGTTCTCTTAACACTACCCTCCCAGAAGGTATCAATGATATATACGATGCTTCTGATTACAAAAAATCACAAGAATATACATTAACAAGATCGAAGTTCTCTTTAGTAATCAATTTTGCACAAATTACAGCCTTGATGATTTTTTGGTTTAGTGGTGGCTTTAATTTTATTGACCAAATTATTCGTGCTTTGGAATTTCATGAAATTATTAATGGGATTCTTTTCATATTTATATTAAGTGGTCTCAGTATGTTACTAAATTTACCCTTCGATTTATATGGAACATTTATTATCGAAGAAAGATTTGGATTCAATAAAACAACACTGTCTACTTATTTTATAGATACTTTAAAAAGTCTAATTCTTTCATTGGTTATTGGAACGCCTTTAATTGCGGGCATTTTATTTTTCTTTGCATACTCGGGCACATTAGCATGGTTGTATGCATGGATATTCATTATAATTATTTCACTGATCATACAAGTTATTGCCCCTATCTGGATAATGCCAATTTTCAATAAATTCACTCCGTTAGAAGAGGGTAAATTGAGAAATTTAATTATTGACTACACTGATTCGGTTAATTTTACCTTTGGTAATATATTTATAATTGACGGCTCTAAACGAAGTAATCATTCTAATGCATTTTTTACTGGGTTTGGAAAAACAAAACGTATAGCTTTATTTGATACTTTACTAGAACAATTAAATGAACAAGAAATCGTTTCTGTTATTGCTCATGAAGTTGGACATAGTAAAAAGAAACATATAATAACATCAACAATATTGAGCATAATAAATACTGGGTTAATGTTTTTCCTTCTGTCATTATTTATTGAAAATAATCTACTTTTTGAAGTTTTTTACATGGAAAAACTTTCAATCTATGCGAGTATAATATTCTTTGGCTTACTGTTTACTCCTATAAATTTACTACTTTCACCAACTCTACAATTTATATCTAGAAAAAATGAATACGAAGCAGATAAGTGGTCTATAGAAACTACTACAGATAAAAACAATCTAATTTCTGGATTAAAAAAATTAGCTGCAAAAAATCTTTCTAATTTATCACCTCATCCACTATTAGTCTTTCTGGAATATTCCCACCCTCCTATTTTAGACAGAATAAAAGCTATAAACTTATTAAAAGAAAAACCATAGATTATATAATTTAATGGTTTATAATAAGTTTGCTTCTAGTAATAATATAAGGAGAGAAAAATGAAGGTTACTGGCGTAAAAACCTATGTTGTTGAAAATGAACCTGGAGAAAGATCAGGTGGAGGAGACCCAACAATCAAATGGTATGTAGGTGGTAAATTTTTTCTGATTTTAGAACTCATGACAGATGAAGGAATTATAGGTATCGGCGAAAAAGTAACTGGAAGTTCTTTTACTGGTGATATGACATGGCATACATTTGAATCTCAAATAAAATTAGTACATGAAACTGTAGAAGCTTTTGTTGTAGGTCAAGATCCATTTAATATCGAAAAAATTTGGTACGACATGTATGCAGGCCGTCATGATTATCGATTACCAAGTATGCATTACGGAATGATTTTATCAGGAATAGAAATGGCACTTTGGGATATAGTAGGTAAGGCTACTAATCAACCAATTTATAATCTACTAGGTGGAAAATACTGGGAAAAACTAAGAGCTTATGCTTATATGCCTCCAATACCAGAAGGGAAAGCAGAAAATGCTGGAAAAATTGCAGAAAACTTATTAAAAAACGGTAACTCGGCTTGTAAATTTGACCCTTTTCACCCAATTCAAGGACCGGCAAGGGATATTGGCTTATCAGAAATAACTTATTGTGAAAACATATTTAAAAGTATCAGATCTGCTGTAGGTAATGAATTAGAAGTTGGTCTTGGAACCCATGGACAGCTTACTACTTATAGTGCTATTAGAGTTGCTAAGGCTATAGAACCTTACCAACCTTTTTGGTTTGAAGAACCAGTTCCACCAGAGAATATTGATGAAATGGCAAGAGTGGCAGCTCATACAAGTATTCCTATAGCTACTGGTGAAAGACTTGCTACAATTTTCCAATTTTCAGAAATAATTAGGAAACAAGCCGCGCAAATAATACAAATTGATATTGGACAGTGCGGTGGAATTATGGTTGGGAAAAAAGTCGCAGGGATTGCAGAAGCCAGTTATGCCGTAATTGCACCACATATGTACTGCGGTCCTATAGCTGCTGCTGCTGCTTTACAAGTCGCTGCATGTTCTCCAAATTTCATGATAACTGAAGCAAATCAAGGCCCATTACATAAAAAAATATTCAAAGAACCGATCGTATTTAAAGATGGATTTATTCAAATACCTGAAGGTCCTGGGTTAGGTGTTGAATTGGATGAAAATGTTATTAAAAGCCACCTTGTGAGCTAATTTGAAAAAGAATCACGAATTAATTTTATAAATCTATTCAAATTCACATTAATTGCATGTCTAATTTTTCCTTGTCCAATTATTAAATCAGATTCTCCTGCATGTTCATCTGAGGTACAGCTAATAATCACAGAACCATATTGATATTCACAAATATCTGGAATCGTGGCTACAGCAACTGCTATTACATCGCATGGTTCATATCCTTTATTACTTAATTCGCCCCTAAATTCAAACCATTTAGTTAATATTATGTCAGTCGCTTTCCCATATAAACTTTCAGTCATTAAAAGTTTGCATTGTTCTCTATTTAAGAAAACATTTTCTAACGAATTTAAAGTAATTAAGGTAATATCTATATTCAAATTTAGTACAAAACTAGCTGCTTCAGGATCATTGTAAAAATTAAACTCTGAATAAGGCGTGATATTACCTTTTCCAAACCCACCCCCCATAACAATTATTTCATCAATATTTGTCAATAAATCTTGATTTTGTTTGAATGTATTAGCTATATTAGTCAAAGGGCCTAGTGCAATAATTTTAACTGGATCAATACTCTTTTCTATTTGAGAAGATATGAAACTAATAGCATCTACTTTGAAATCTGGTTCATATCCATCAGTATTCAACCCCATGCCATTTAAACCATGATAATCGTATCCATATCTAAATTCCCTTACGATTGCTTTAGAAGCGCCTGGTATGACAGGTATATGTGAATTATTTGTTACATCAAGTAAATATAACGCATTTTTTACACAATCTGACAAAGAAGCATTTCCACCAGTAATTGTTATACCAAGTATATTCCAATTCGGGTTATTTAATGCCAGAAACAGTGCTATTGCATCATCTGTTCCAGGATCACAATCTATTATTACTGGTTGTTTCATTTTTCACCTTATAATTATTTTAAGTATTGACCACAACTGTAACAAAAAGTTACTAGATTTATCAAAGAAATACTACTAGTATTATTTTAAAAATATGACTTATATTAAGGAGTTAAACAGTGAAAACCTTAGATATAATTGCAGAAATATTAAAAATAGAAGGAATAAATTATCTTTCAGCATTCCCAACAACAAATATGATTGAATCAGCTGCAAAAATAGGTATAAAACCTATTATTTGTCGGCAAGAACGTGCAGGAGTAGGTATAGCCGATGGATTTTCAAGGATAAATAATGGATCTCCATTGGGAGTGTTTGCAATGCAATATGGCCCTGGTGCTGAAAATGCGTATTCAGGCATAGCAACTGCATACTCAGATTCTGTACCAATGTTATTACTACCTTTAGGGCACCCGACAGATCGAGATAGAATATTTCCCAACTTTAGTTCTATAGAAAGTTTTGCGTCTATCACAAAATATGCAGAACAAATTAATTATCCTGGGAAAGTCGTTGATACGATGCGAAGAGCATTCGCTAATATACGGATGGGAAGGCCTGGCCCTGTACTTGTAGAAATACCAACAGATGTAGGAGAAGCTGAAGTTTCTGCTGAATTATTAAAAGGTTATTCAACTACTCCTTCAATAATCTCTCAAGGAAATCCATCCGATATTGATAAAATAGCTAAGATTCTTTTAGGAGCCAAAAATCCTGTTATATACGCTGGTCAAGGAGTATTGTATTCGGAAGCAACTCTTGAATTAGAAGAATTAGCAGAGATTTCCGGTATAGCAGTAACTACAACTATGGCTGGCAAAAGTGCATTTTCTGAAATTCATCCTTTATCGCTCGGTAGTTCATCAGGTGTTATGAATGATGCAGTATATCATTATATTGATACATCAGACGTAGTATTAGGAATTGGAACAAGTTTTACAAAGCATGGTATGACAACAACTATTCCTCAAGGTAAAACTTTGCTACAAATAACAAACGACCCTAGAGATATTTCAAAAAGTTACGATATAAAAAATGCAGTAATCGGAGATTGCAAATTGGTTTTACGACAATTAATTGATGCAATTAAAGATTTACAAAAAAATACAAATTCAGATAAATATAATCAAACAGTGCAAAATATAAGCCAACTTAAAACCGATTGGTTAAAAAAATGGGAACATAAACTAAATTCAAAAGAAGTACCCATGACACCATATCGTGTTATCAATGAGTTTATGAAAGTTACTGATCCTAGCAACACAATTGTTACTCATGACTCAGGTAGCCCTCGTGATCAAATAATGCCTTTTTATAAATCTAACGGCCCAAGAACTTATATTGGTTGGGGGAAATCTCATGGATTAGGTACTGGGCTTGGATTAATTATTGGTGCCAAATTAGCAGAGCCTGAGAAGTTTTGTGTAAACTTTATGGGTGACGCTGCATTTGGAATGATAGGTTTAGATTTTGAAACCGCTGTTCGATCTAATATCCCAACACTTACAGTTGTATTCAATAACAATACAATGGCTATAGAAATAAATAATATGCAAGGATCTCATGATATATATAACACTCGAGACCTCAAAGGAGACTACACTGCTCTTGCGAAAGCAATGGATGGATGGGCTGAAAAAGTAACTGACCCAGAAGATATACAAAATGCATTTATGAGAGCTAAATCTGCCACAGAAAATGGCCAAGCTGCTTTATTGGAATTTATCACAAGTGAAGAACAAGACTTTTCTAATAGAAGAGCTTTTTCATGATTTGATTAAAACCTAAAAGGATCATTATCTGATTCTTGTGAATATTCAAAAACTCTATTCGGAGTAAGCATAGATATATCTATATCAATATTTGTACCAGTAATCAATTCCGAGGTAAGCTTCCCCATAAGTGGTCCATATAGTATGCCTTTTCTCCCACCACCGGTAGAAACAATCAAATTTTCAAACTCTTTTATAGGTCCTAATATTGGTAATCCATCAAGACTTAAAGGTCTTAAACAAGCTGTATGGCCAACGACTTGTGCATCTAGTAAATACGGGAAAAGAGATAAAACAGAGTCAAGCATAGATTTTCTAGCATCATTAGTGGTTTTTTCATTAAATCCCACACGTTCTTCAGTAGTACCTAACCAAATTAAATCATCAGATTTTGTTACGATATAATTTGATCCCCAAGAAACGTATGTAAGTGGTGGACCATCAATTTTCATTTTTAATATTTGTCCACGTAATGGTTCTACAGGTAGATCTATCCCAGTCCATTCTTTTGTGAATTGAGTCCAAGGCCCCATAGCAAAAACAACTTTTTCGGCAATGAGATTATCTGACTTGGTTTTTATTCTATAGTAACCTTCTTTTTCTAAATTTACTGATATAACTTCTGTATATTTTATTTGCGAACCTAGTTTTTCTGCACCCATTAAAAAAGCTAATGTATTTTTATATGGATCAACAGTTGCAACATTTTGTATTATGGAACCACCAATTATATTTGGAGAAATTCTAGGCTCAATAGCTAATATATCGTCTTTTGATTTCCATTCAACGTTAAATTTATTAACTGTTTGTTGCCATTTTAATTTATTTTTAATTGCATCTGACTCTTGGTCAGACATAGCTAAGGTAATATGTAAATGAGTATCATACTCGGTATCTATTCCGGTATTTTCAAACAATTCTTGATATATATCAGTGTGAAGATCAAAGGATTTTAAACTGAATTCACTAAGCAGTCCTGGTATCCCAAACCCTCCTAAAGGATTTAGTCCTCCTAAAGCAAATCCCGATGCATGACCTGCTACTGTATCTTTTTCTAAAATTAACGAACGTACACCTTGTTTAGCTAAAAAATAGGATGTAGCACATCCAACAATTCCGCCTCCAATAATGACAACTTCATACTGGTTTTTATTGAGCGTCATAAATCAGCCTTATTAATTTATTGCAAGCACCTAACTACTTCATTATACTACAAAAAATACTTACACGATTCAAAGGATTCAATCATGGTGGGACAAAAAAATAACGCACAAACTGAAATAGCAACACTCGGTGGAGGATGTTTTTGGTGTTTAGAAACGATTTACCTTAGAGTCCAAGGTATCAATAAGATAATATCTGGTTATGCTGGAGGGGAAACTGTAAATCCCACTTATGAAGAAGTTTGTAGTGGAAATACAGGACATGCTGAAGTTGTACAAATAGAATATGATCCTAATGTGATCAGTTATTCAAATATATTAGATATATTTTTTGATATTCATGACCCTACTACTTTGAACAAACAAGGCCCTGATACAGGCACTCAATATAGATCAGAAATTTTTTACCACAATGATAATCAAAAAAATATTGCGAGTAATAAAATTAAAATGCTGACAGAAAATAATATTTTTGAAAATCCCATTGTAACCCAAATATCAGAGCTTGATATATTTTATCCCGGAGAGGATTATCATCAAGATTACTTTGCAAATAATCCTATGAATCCCTATTGCATCTATATAATAAATCCTAAATTGCAGAAATTCCTCTTACAAAACCAACCAAAATAAACTATTCATAAGTTAGAGCTTCGGCAGGATAGATTTTTGAAGCTTGTCTAGCAGGGACCCACGTTGCAATAAGGGCAAATAAAACAGTAATTGTTGTAATTCCAATAAGGTTAATCCATGGCATTTCAAATGTTAAATCTTCTACGGTTTTTCTAATTTCTTGAACTATATTCCAAGAAACTAGAGTGCCCAAACCTATTCCTACGATTGAACCTAGTATCGCTATAACCGCTGATTCGAGTAGAAATTGATATTGTATCATTTTGCGTGAATAGCCCATTGCTTTCATCATTCCAATAACTCTTCGTCGTTCAACCACTGCCCTAAAAGATATAACACCTAAAGCTGCTACTCCTACTATTAGACCTAAGCCTTGAAAGCCTTGAAATAGAAGATTAAACGCATCATCCTGTTCTCGTTGCTCGGCAAGTTGGGTAACAATTGCTGTCGCTTGCATAGAATTTTCTAAGAAAACAGTTTCGAGTTTTCTTGCTATTTCCTCATCTTGAGAAGGATCAGTTAATTTAAATCGATAAACATTTGGCGTGATATCAATTGGTGAAATGTCTTGCACTATTTTGGTATTGGTATAAATAGTTGAACTACCTTGTCCCTCAAATCCATCTAATCCACCAGCTATTGGATCTACTACTCCTATAACTCTTCGTTTGACGACATCTCCATAAACACCTTGGCCCAAAGGTAATTGTAATTCAATAAATTGACTAGTCATTTCTCCTTGTTCAGCAGCTTCTACACCATCTAATCTAAAAGCGTCTGAAGATTGAGCACCTGGGCCACCTTGATTCGCTGTTGATAAAGCATCGCCACGTATCAAAGCTAGAGTTGAATCATTAGCTAAAGCATTCCAAATTGCTCTAGAATCAGTACCATAGGCTGGATCATAGTGAGTAATTTGCAATAGATTTGTTTCCAAATAGGGATTATCAAGAGCTTTTATAGAAGCATTTTTAAATCTAGAATTATCTGTACCTTCTTGGCGAGCTTGCGCTCTAAAGTTTGTTTGACTTGCTATAACTTCGAAATCTGAAGACACAACTATATCAGAATTGTTTATCGTGGTATAAACATTTTCAATAGGAGTTTCTCTATTAATATTTGCCCTGATCTCATATCCGCCACTAACTCTTTCTGGATTATCTTGTATCTCATTTCCAAGGTTATTTAAGGTAGCGAATATTACTAAGGTAAAAATTACTAATGCAAACATAGTAACTGTTAGACCAGTACGAAAACGAGATGCCATAGGATAAGCAACAGAAATCTTAAATACTGCTTTAAAACTACTGATAACTCCAAATGTTTTGTTGCCTACCCAGACTATAATTTCAGCGTTGTACATGATAACTGTCATAACTGAAACCACCAACCAAAGACCAGGCAATACAAATGTAAGTGGAGAATCTTCCAGTTTCCCAGTTATACTCTCCAGTGTATCGAAAGGCATACCCCAGAAGATTGCCAAGGTTAAACCTGTGATACTTGCTGATAACCTGTCTATAACTCTAGGAAGTAAAGATGTGTAATTTAACATCCATCTTATGGTTAGTCCTATACCTAATAATGTTAAGCTAATTCCTGAACCGAATAATGCAGCATCCTTGTACACGGGTGCATTTTCTAATCCAAAAACTGTGAACAGTACAATTGGACCTAAAATTAACAGTGGCCAACCGGTTTTAAAGAATCTCAATATAATAGTGAGTAATTTCCATAATGTAACCAATAACCATAAAAAAATTCCACTTTGTACTGCTTGAGCTGCCACAGTTGTATCTTGTAAAACAGGAGCTACAACCGAAGAGATTAATCCAATCCAAATCAAACCTAAGATGACATTAGTCATTGTAAGTACTCTTCTGTCACGAAGCATAATAAGTGCAAGATATATTGGTCCTAGTAACCATTTAATTGAACTCAAGAATAAGGTTTTGGTTGATATTTGCTTATCTTTTGCAAACTGTTCAGGTAAGTTCCTAATAGCTACTACAATGTTGAGCTTACTGACACGATAAGAGGAAATCACAACAGTTATAAATGTTAATAACATTCCAGATGAAAATGCTAAGGCTAATGCTCTTATATTTAAGGAATATTTGATCACAAATCCGTCATCCTCACTACTAAGGGCGGATAATCCAATCGATACTAAAGAATAACTAGCTAGAACCCCGATAAGTGTACCAAGAGATGCTGCAGCTAAAGCATATGCTGTTCCTTCAAAAGTAAACATCTGAGTGAGATGAGTTCTCTTCATACCTATAGCCCGGGATATTCCCATCTCTGTGCTTCTCGAAGCTGCAAGTAAAATAAACACTAAAAATATTAATAATAAACCTACTGTTATAGAATACGTTCCAAAAATACTAAAAAATGTAGTTATAGATGTTCCGACTGTATTAGCTAATTCATTTAATCTATATTTAATAGGATCTACATTATAATCTTGAAATGTGTATAATAATGGCCCAACAGACTGTATTTCATTAGTTAGTTTTGCATCTTCTAACGCACCTAAAACTACCCCACGATTTGTTTGATCCCCCATTAATTTTATAAATTCATCACTCATTGTGCCTGAATCTAGTTCCGTAGTTAAACTATCAATATCATCTTTTATATTCTGAGGTAAATTTTCATTATCCAAAATATATTTGCTCAGAGAGTCAGTTACTTCAGTTGTTGAAAGAATATTAAATATATCAGCAGCCATCTCTTTATTTGAAAAAGCTAAATACAATTTTTCACTCAATTCCTTTGATCTTTGAATACCCTCGTCTTGAGTACCAGTCGTAGAAATTGCGATATTATTAAATTGATCGGGTCTATTGAGTATTGTTTGGAGCTCTGATATGTTCATAAGGACTCTTGGATCAGATGCAGCAAGATTTCCTCTTGCAGCAACTACAGTTATCACAAAAGGATATTTACCTGTAGGTGTTACTATATTTAATATGTCACCAACTTCAGCATCTATTTTTGAGGAAAGAGCACCAGATATGACAACTTCTCCTTCACCTAATTGAGCTAGAGAATAAGTGTTTCCATCAGGTAGATTAATATCCCCAAATCCACTTAAGTATTCTTTATCCAGTCCAAGAATTAATGTTTGTGAATTTGTTTTTTCTGTTGCAGGAAGATATACAGAAAAATCTTCGCGAATAAATGGGGCAAAACCATCAATTTCATCGTATTGAATTGTCTTAGACTTGATTGTATTGAAATCTTCTTTATCAAGGTAATTGTCCCCAAAAACAGATGATTGCGTTGAAGTTATGTATATATCTGAATTACCCAACCCTTGAAGAACAGCGTACCGAATTGAAGTTGTAACGGTATCACCTATACTTAAAGCCGCACAAATTATTGCTGTACTTAAAGTTAGACCAAACATGATAACTACTGATTGAGCTGGTCTACGTGGAATATTCCTAATTGCCATTTTTACTAGTAACTTATTCCTGAATCCCAGCACAGCAACTATTAATACAGCTACTATCATTATACTAGTTGATACACCAGCTAATATGTCTATATCTACGCCAAATAACTCTTCCATTTATAAGTCTCTATTTTCCATCATCTTCAATTAATCCATCTCTCATACGTATAGTTCTATGGCCAATAGAACCAACCTCATCAGAGTGAGTAACAATAATAAAAGTCTGATTGTTTTCTTTGTTCATTTTTCTTATTAAATCTATTACTTCATCTTGTGTCTTAGAATCTAAATTACCTGTCAATTCATCAGCCCATATGATGGCAGGATCGTTTGCAAATGCCCTAGCTATTGCAACTCTTTGTTGTTCTCCTCCAGATAATTCAGTAGGTAAATGAGTATATCGATCGGCAAGTCCAACTAAATCAAGGCGATCTTCGGCTATATTTTTGGACTTACTCTGTGAAGTGCCAGCTAATACTAAAGGTAATTCGACATTTTCACGCGCAGTTAACACTGGTAATAAATTATATGCTTGAAATACAAACCCCATATTTTTGCCCCTGAAATTTGTCAGCTGGTTATCCGACATCTGAGTTATATCTGAGTCTCTTATGATAATTTCTCCTGAATCTATTTCATCAAGTCCAGAAAGACAATTTAACAATGTAGTTTTGCCACAACCACTAGGCCCCATAATGGTAACGATTTCACCTTGATTAACGGATAACGAAACACCTTTAAGCGCCTCGACTTTTACATCTTTGGATTGATAAGTTTTGTAGACATTGTTAGCAACAATTATTTCATTATTAGACACTACAAATCCTCATTTCTAATTTCACTAAAAATTAACTTTAAATTATAACAATCTTATTCACGATTTATTAACGTTTGTATATCTATACCAAATGCATTGCCAATTCGCAAAAGCACACCTAATGTTAGATTTTGTTTCCCATTTTCGACAGAACTTATATAAGTTCTGTCGAGACCAGATTCGTCAGCAAGTTTTTGCTGATTCCAGCCCTTTAATATTCTCGTTCTTTTGACTTTCTCACCAATAAAAGAAAGATAGTCTTCTAAATTACCGTTTAAAGTAGTTGATGAAACCAAGCGTGAAGCTTCGATTATAGCGCTTGAAACATCAGATGATATTATATCCACATCGCTTATTAAGTTTTCATCTATATTATCAACTCCGGAGCCACCAAGCATAGTTACTACAGATTTATCCATTGATTTTACCGCTTTGACTATTTCTAAAACAGCAGGTAGGTTTTCTTCCAAAGTTATTGATAATACTAATAAATCAATTTCTTTTTCTCCAAGAAATTGTATGAGATCCTCTGGGGGCATTTCTGTACCCAGAAAGTGCACATTCCAACCTGAAAGTCTCATTAATTCAGAAACAACCTTAGGACCTATAAAATGTTTCTCCCCAACTGGCGTGCATATAGCAGCAGTTCCAATAATTTCTCCATTTGGAACTAGCGATTGTGTTAATCTCTCAATTTGAGAGAGGGTAACAGTTACAGCTAAATGCTCCTCTGCTATATTTAACAACCCTTTCTTCCATAAATCACCAATATTAACTAATGAAGGCATAAACATCTTCAACAAAACGTCTTTAACACTTTTGCCATCATTAATATAAGAATCAACAAGTTCGCTTACCTGATCAATCTCACCTTCAACAGCTAGGGTAATATAGCGAGACAAATTATATTCATTATTTTTGACACTATTTGATAGGGATGTCACATGCACCTCAGGCATTCAGCTTGATTAAATTATCCAATACAATGTAGAATTATTATAACATATAATTAAACATTAGTGATTTATAATCTACATTAAATCACTTTTTCTGTAAAGATTAGGGGATGAATATGCATATTGCATTAACAGGCGGAACAGGATTCATAGGAAATTTTTTAACTACTAAATTCGTCGAAAATAATCATCAAGTTGTAATTCTTACAAGAAATCCAAATCATATTAAAAACCCAATACCTAAGGTTGATTACATTCCCTGGAACCCAAAAGATCCCGAATTTGAATTGAAAGGTTTAGAAAGCTCAGAAATTCTTATTCACTTAGCTGGAGAACCTTTGGTCGGGCCCCCGATAATTGGACGATGGACTAAGTCCAAAAAAAATAAAATATACGAGAGTAGAGTTTTAGGAACTCGCAATTTAATTAACTCTCTATCTCTGTCTGATCATAAAATCAATACATTTATAGGTATGATCAGTGGCATTGGTTGCTATCCTGATTCAGGAGAAAAGGAGCTAGATGAAAATTCTGAAATTAGTAATGAATGGTTAGCTGATCTTGTATTAGAGTCAGAAAATTCAATTACTGAAAATTTGCCTAATAATATTCGAAACGTAATCCTTAGAGCTGGTATTGTTTTAGGAAAGGATGGTGGCGGGTTAAAAAGATTGCTCTTGCCTTCTCGATTTGGTGTTTTAGGAAAATTTGGAACCGGTAACCAGTGGTGGTCTTGGATGGATATTGAAGATATATACAATTGCATTGCTTTCTTCATAGAAAATAAACACACTGGTACATTTAATGTAACCACTCAAAATCCTGTAAGACAAAAAGAATTTGTGAGTACTCTTTCTAAACATTTACATAGACCGAATACTACCTGGATTCCTTTTTTAGGTAACTTATACAAATTAGCCATAAAAATAATTTTAGGAGGAGTGTCTGCAGAGGTTCTATATAGCCGAAAAATAAACCCTTCTAAACTATTTCAAACAGGATTTATCTGTAAATATCCATTGTTAGCACAATCGATAAAGAAAAATTTGAACTTAGAATAACTCGGAAGGAACTGAAATTCCATCAAAGTCTTCTTCGGTAAGTGGGTTGTCAGGTACGATATCGAGTTTGCTCATGTAAAAATATAATTGTTTCAAGTGATGTACAGAGTGCCCTAACCCCAAATCCATTAACTGATTTAAAGGCATAGTTCCCATGTAAGTTTTTACTGGAGTTTTAAGGACTTCTAATTGAATATTTTCGAAAAATTTCTCAATTCTATTAATTACCGACTCCCCAAATTCAACTATAGATCGTACATCTTGAGTCTTTAAAGCATCAGTTATATACCTTTGACGGTCCTCTGCTTTATATTCACCTTGTTCATATGCAGAAATCATCATATAAGGTCTATCAAAAAGGTGAAAGGTGAATTGTCTAAGTGTTCTATCACGTTCAGGAGAAACCCAATCAATAGAATCGTCTGGAATTTGCAATGTTGCTCTTCTAGCCGCAGATAGTACTTTCATGAATTTGCCTAACATCCACTCAGCATCAGAATCAGTTATACTTACTTCTCCTAAATTTAAAGCTTCAGATAAAGAAGCGCGATCAAATCCTATTATTACTTTATCTCCAAAAGATTTAGTACCAGGAGCTAAAGTAATAGTTGTAACAGGTATAACCTTTAACCCCAAATCGTCTAATTCTTTTAAAGCTTGTGGATCTTTTGCCACATCCATAGGAATGTAATCAATATTGTTTTGCGAAAGATACTCTTTCGTCCTACCGCAAGTAAATCAACCCTGTCTAAAAAAAACTTTGACTTCCATATCAACTCCATTTTTCAAACATTAGCTATAAAAGTGATTATCTATTATCGTCTCTCAGATCCTCTGAGTCGTGGATCTAAAATATCTCTTAAAGCATCACCAAACATATTAAATGCCAGAACAACTACTGTCATTACTAATCCTGGAACAAATGATAACCAAGGATAAACAGTTAAATAATGCCTACCCTGTCCCGCCAACATTCGCCCCCAAGAAGGATCTGGAGGTGGAACACCAACTCCTAAAAAGCTCAAAGATGCTTCCGACAATATTGCAGCTGCCAATGAACCTGTAGCAATAATTAAATAAGGGGCTATACAGTTGGGCATTATATGCCTAAATACTATTCTAGCCCAACTGGCGCCTATTGAATACGCAGATTCAATATATGTTGTATTTCTAATTGATAAAGCTTGAGCTCTTACCACTCTAACTGAGCCACCAATTAAACCAATACTGATAGCTAAAACCACATTGTTTAAACTAGAACCAAAAGATGCAATTATAACCAAAGCAAAAGCTAGAGTTGGGATACTTTGCATTATATCAACAAAACGTTGGCTGATTAAATCAAACCAACCACCTAAATATGCACTAATTAAACCCCAAAAGGCACCTATACCTGTACCGATAACAACAGAAACAAAACCTACATAAACTGAAATCTGAGAGCCTGCTATTGTCATGCTTAGCAAATCTCTTCCAAACTCATCTGTACCTAACCAATATTTCCAAGATGGAGCATCAAATTTTTGAAAAATATTCATATAGAGAGGATCATGGAGTGAAATTATTTTGAAATATTCTTCTCCCTTACTTGGATCAATAAACCAATCGTTTATCAATTCTTCTATATATGAAATGCCTGCAATTACAACCACTGCAAACACTATAAATCCACCAACTGCCCCAAAAGGCTTATTTTTACAAAACCTTATAAAGCCTTGTCTCCACAATTTAAATTTTGAAACCTTAAACTCGATTCCGATTTCTTGTTCTGATGTTTTTGCATTTATCGACATATATAAACCTAATATTCTTATACTTTATGAATAACGTATCCTTGGATTAAGCCAGCCGTATAGGAGATCTATGAATAAATTTACCACGACATGTCCCGTAGTAATAATTAACACAAAATTTTGTATTACTGGATAATCTCTTAGTCTTACTGCGTCTACTGTTGCAGCACCAATTCCTGGCAAATTAAATACCGTTTCTGTTACCAATGCTCCACCAATCAAATTAGCTAATTGACTGCCTGAAATTGTAACTACTGGTATTAAGGCATTTTTCATAGCATGACGCCAAAGAACACTAATTTTCTTTAAACCTTTAGCATTAGCTGTTCGGATATAATCTTCACGAAGTACCTCTAGCATTGTTGTTCGCATCATTCTAACTTGAATAGCAGCCTGTGAAGCTCCTAATACCAAACAAGGAAAAAATAATTGCGTCATATTTACTACTGGATCGTCCCAGGGGGTTTGATAAATTATTGGAGGAAACCAATTAAACCAAGCTGCGGCAAATGTTAAAATTAAAATACCCAACCAAAAATTTGGGATAGCTAAACCTATAATACTTATGAATCTCGGGATATAATCCAATGGAGTATCTTGCTTAACTGCACTTAAAATACCAATAGGAATAGCGATAATCCATGAGAGCAATAAGGCCATAAGACCTAGCTGCAATGTCATGGGTAATTTGCGCGCCAACATCTCTGTAACAGGCTGCCGTAAAATAAAACTGTCTCCCAAATCCCATGTTGCGACCTGCCATACCCATTCACCAAATTGTTCATAAACAGGTCTATCTAAACCTAACTGAACTCGTATTTTTTCTACTTTTTCCTCGGCAACAACTTCTTCACCTTCACTACCACCCACAGCAATAAGAACTGCAACATCACCTGGAATTACCCGCATAATTGTAAATATTAGTAGCATTGCTCCCAATATTGTAGGTATACCAAGTAATAATCTTTTTATAATATATCCACGCATTTTAAAACCTTAACAAATAAAATTTCAATTTAAAAGCTAATCTTAAGACTAATTTTTTATACTTAATATGTCAATAAAATTATGGAGTTTGAATTCTATTCCACATATATATTACATTAGTTCTTTAGTAATCGTGTCGTAATACTGTTTTCTAGTAAATAAATCAATCTTATCTTGGTCTAAAACTTCAATCTCAGTGTATTGGCCATTGGCCTGTTTACCATAGCTATCATAAAGTGATTTCATAGCTGCATAAAAATGCGCATGGCCAGCTAAAATTATTCTTACATTATATTTTTTAGCCAAATCCTCTTCTGAAACTTTTTCAAAAGAAGGAGCGCTACCCAATATTAATGGTTGGTTAGTGACAGAAGAAATTGCAGCTAAAGTATCCACAGAATCAACACCAGTAAGAAATATCCCATCTATACCTAATTGGGAATATTTCTTTACCCTTTTGATTGCTTCATCTATGCCTACAAAATTTATTGCACTAGTCCTTGCAATAATGGACATAGTACTATCCTGCCTTGTACTTAATGCAGCTTTTATCTTGCCTACCATTTCATTAGAATCAATTAATTTATTACTATTTGAAGCATCATAAGGTAGAGGTAATTGGGTATCTTCTATAGTAAATGCAGAAATACCGGCATTTTCAAGCTCTTCAGTAGTTCTAGAAATATTCATTGCATTTCCATAACCATGATCAGCATCAGCGAGAACAGCTAATTTAGAATATCTTGTGATTTTTCGTATTTGGTCAGCAAATTCATCCATAGTTAACAAAATATAATCAGGAGCTCCCAAAACTGTCGCAGACGCAATAGAGCCTGCAAACATTCCTAATTCGAATTGATAATGATCTGCTATATTCGCTGAAATGGAGTCATGAATTGAAGCTGGTCGTGTAATTTGCTCCCTTTTCATTATCTCTCGAAATTTTAGTCTTTTTTCTGTGTCGTTCATTCAATTCTCCTTCATCATTTCAAGATTTTGATCTGAATTTAATTTTAAAATTCTTTAATAAATAAGCTATTAATACACCAAAGATGAATCCACCTATATGGGCCCAATATGCAACACCTGAACTACCAATAGCAGTCTGAAAAAATTGTAAAAGCATCCAAAATCCTAATAACCATAGAGCTTTTATTTGTATTACAGTGATAAAAAAAGTAAAAACAAGTGTATTAATCCTGCTATTGGGATAGAATACAAAATATGCACCTAATACACCAGCTATTGCACCACTAGCTCCAACTGTTGGGTTTTGTGAGGCCAAATCAGTTAATAAGTGGCAAACTGAAGCAAATATCCCTGCAGTAATATAAAAAACTACATAGCCAACATGACCAAATCTATCTTCTATGTTATCTCCAAATACCCAAAGATAAACCATGTTAGAAGCAAAATGGACAAAGTCGCCATGAAGAAACATAGAAGTTATAAATGTAATTAAATCAGAAAAAGGTGTTTCTATTTTATATGAGGCTATACCTGTATCTAATATTTGCAAGCTATTTCCTGTAACGATTTCAGAAGGTAACAATCCATATTGATAAAACAATACAAATTTACCCATAGTACCAATTAACAATTCATATAAGAAAACTATTGAACAAATCGCTACGAATGCTATATTAACATAAGCTGTTTTTCGAACAATTAAATCTGGATCTGATACTGGTAACAATTTTCAATCTCTATGATTAATTTTAACCCTAATAAATTACAACTTTAAAGTAAATGCAGGATCAATATTCCCCAAGCTAGAAATATCTACTTCGGAAAAATTCTGATTTATTCTATTAACATCTTTAATTGTATTTTCTATTCGGTCCTCAGTAATATCTATACCCGTTATTTTTGAAAAAACCTTAAGATCTGCGACGGTTAACTCATCATAATTAGAATTTGGCATTGTACTTCTTCCTTTGTTTTTTTATATCGTCATAGGCTGCATTAATTTCTTTCATTTTATCTTCAGATAGTTTCCTTAAATCTGGCCCCATATTTAAGGTTTTGTCAGGATGAAATTGTACTACAAGTTTTTTATAAGCAGTTTCAACTTCTGAATCATTCGAAAATGGAGAAATATTTAATACTTTATAAGGGTCTTTTGGCGCAAATCCAAATCCTGTTCTTGACCTATTATAATTGCTACTATAACCAGATTTGCCCATTCTTCCAAATAGGTACTGAAATATTTTTCCAAGAACCCAGTAAATAATAATAAATCTAAACATGCTTAAAACTATCTCCATAACCAATACCATTTTTTAAATACTTTTTATAAATTCTACTACCTCACTCGTAAAAGCGTCAAAGTTATCATGTACAATAATATGGCCTGCATTTTTCACAACTTTTATAACAATATTAGGTAACAACTCTTTGAAAATATTTTGTTGATCTTCTCCAACAATAGAACTTTGATCACCGATCAATAATAATAAAGGTGCTTGTAAAATTTTTACATACTCCCAAAGATCTAAAGGAACAAAGTCTTTTTGTATATTTGGATCTCGTTTGTATATGTATTTGCCTTGCTCATTAAGTTTCGTTAAGTATTTTGCTTGATGTTGAAAAACAGAGTATGGAGCTAAAGTATTGTTACCTTTTAAAGAATTCGCACACTCATCTAAATTTGCAAATTCAGGATCTCCTGAGGCTATACGATCAGCAAAACCTTGTGCTATTGTAGCAGGCCTTACTGCACCTACATCTTCCATAATTACTGAATGAACCAAAGAAGGATTTTTTGCAGCAAAAACCAACCCTACTCTGCCACCTAATGAACCTCCAAGAACTATTATGTTTTTTAAACCCATATTATTTGCTATCTGTTCAACATCATAAGCATAATGTTCTGTAGTGTATTCTCCTTCATTAGCCCAATCACTATCGCCATGGCCTCGCATATCTATTGCTATAACATAAAAATTATCACTCATAGACGATGCAAAACTATCCCAAGTTCTAGCCTGACTACTAACATGGTGTAACAAAATTAAAGGTTGGTTTTTAGGATCTCCCCATTCTACAATATGTATGTTTATATTATCTGAATTTATATATCTCTCTCGAGGTAAATTGATTCCCATTTTTATTCCTTTGTTTTCTATATATATTCTAAAATGAAGGTATAATTTTATCCTATTCAAGGTAAAGAAAAAATAACAAAACTAATAAATTATTTCTGTTTAATCGAACCAAAAAAGAAACTTTACCAAAACTGTATCTAATAACTTGATCATTATTTTACAGCATGATAACCTCTCAGGAATTACATTTTGTTTGTAGATTTTATCATGTAAATTAAATGTTTTTCTAGCAAGTTTTAATGGTTTGTAACTTGCTAAATATCAAGGTCTTTTGTTAAAAATTTTAACAATTACCTTAGGTTTGGAAAGGAGATTGCAATGAGGTCTTGTGTAACTCAGGTTTCAATTATTAGTGACGGAACTTATAAGGAAGATGGTGGAGTTATATTCGGACAACTACCTAAATCTAGATGGGATCAAATGACCGCAGTCGATCGAAAAAACCGGGTAAGTTTAGGATTAAACTGTCTACTTATACAAAATGGAAAAGAATGTATTCTTATCGATACTGGCATAGGCACAAAAGAACCTGAGCCAGTTAAAAGTAGTTATGGCCTTGGCGCTAGTCGTTTAAATAGAGAACTGAAATCACGCGGAATAAACCCTAAAGATGTATCAACAGTTATATTAACAAGTTTACACTTTGACCACTCTGGCGGCAGCACTCGAATTGATAGATCAGGTGAAGCTGTACCTACTTTCCCTTATGCTAAATATTATGTTCAAAGGAATGCTTGGGAAGAAGCTATTTCTCCTAATGAACGAACAAAACATTACTACCATCAAGATGATTTCTTGCCTTTAGAAGAAAGAAATCAAATAGAATTTCTAGATGGGGATCAAAATGTAGTTCCAGGCATATCAGTCAAGGTTACAGGAGGCCACAGCAGTGGACACCAGGTAGTTCTAATTAATTATGGTGGTGAAAAAATTGCATATCTTGGCGATTTAATTCCAACTCATATGCATCTTGACCAAGGATTAATTTCATCAATAGACCGATTCCCTGAAGAAACATTATATGGCAAAGAGTCATTAATAACTAAAGCCGAAGAAGAAGGTTGGTTAATTGTTTTTTCTCACGGTGTTGATCCAAAATCCGGGTATATTGAAACAAGAAAAGGGTCTACTTTATTTAGGCCTATCCAATTTGGAACTAATAACTAAACAGTTCCAATAAGATAATCAGATTCTACACGATCTATATTAATGTAAGAGATAGAGTTTTGAAGTAGTTGTTCAGATTTAGTATAAACTCTGGAATAGGTGTCTGAAAGACCCGTCCAATACAATTCAGAATTCATAACTTTAGCATTTTCCCATAAAACTTTAAGAGAGGTCCCTACTAACTCATTAAGATATTGTTGTTGATACTGCCTAGAAAGTGTTTCAAGGCGTTTTGACCTCTCTTTTATTACTTTATTATCCACGAAACTATCTGAGTAATACGCAGATGTTCTAGGTCTTCTGGAATAAGGGAAAATATGAATTTTTGAAAACATAGCATCATTGCAAGTTAGAATTGTATTTCGAAACATATCTTCGTTTTCTTCAGGAAAACCAACAATAATATCAGTAGTTATTGATGCACTTGGTATTGTTTCTCTTACAAATTCCAATGACTTTAAAAATTCTTCCGAAGTATAACGTCTTCTCATTTTTTTAAGTATATAATCATCACCGCTTTGTAAAGGAATATGAAAATGCGGACACAATCGTTCATTTTCCCACAAACTTAATAAGTCTACAGAAAATTCCTGTGGTTGAACTGATGAAAGTCGAATTCTCTCCATTGAAGTTTCTCTCAAAATGGACTTAATCAATATAGGAAGGTTAATATTAGTAAACTCAAAACCATAAGTGCCTAATTGAGTTCCAGTTAGTACCACTTCCTTGTAACCTTCTAATGAAAGCTGATTTATTTTATTTATAAGATCGATTAAACTCACACTTCTCTCTCTCCCACGAACTGTCGGAACAATACAATAAGCACAAATTTGATCACACCCCTCTTGAATTTTCAGCATCGCCCTTGTCCTATGGATTTGACCGATAGTAGACAGAGAAAAAGTATTTACTTCGTTGTTATTTTGATCTAGTAAATTAATAACATTTTCTACTAAATCACTTTTTGAGGAATTACCCAAAACCAAATCTATTTCAGGCATATTATTTAATTTTTCATGGGCCCATTCCGCATAACATCCAGTTGCTATAATTAAACAATTAGGATTATTACTTTTAGCTTTTCTCAAAGCATTACGAGCCTTTCTATCTGCAATATGTGTTACGGTGCAAGTATTAATAATACATGCATCTGCATCTATAATATTATCAGTCAGATAGAATCCCTTACGCAAAAATTCGTTTGAAATATTTTGTGTATCTGCTTGGTTTAATTTACATCCATGTGTTTCAATATATATATTCAATTAAATACCTATGTTATCTAGATAGTGTGGCAATTAAACTTACTAAAGACCTAACCCCGAAACCTGTGTGTCCAGCAACTTTATAATCTTTTGTTGATGCTAATCTTGCCATACCTGCTATGTCCAAATGAATCCACGGTGTATCTCCCACAAATTCTTGAATAAATTTCCCAGCAGTAATACTACCTGCTGGTTGACCACCTGTATTTTTCATATCTGCATATATACTATCTAATTGAGTTCTATAATTATCAAATATCGGGAGTTGCCAATATTGTTCACCAGTAATTATAGAAGTAGCTATTAGTTGATCAATAAGCTCCTGGTTATTACCCATTACTGCAGCAGAATCATTTCCTAAAGCAACCACAGCTGCACCAGTTAATGTTGCAACGTCAATTATTGATGTGCATCCTTGCTGTATGGAGTATTCAATAGCGTCTCCTAAAACTAACCGTCCTTCAGCATCGGTATTATCAACTTCAACATGTTTTCCATTCATCATGGTAATAATATCTCCAGGACGCATAGCACCACCTCCAGGCATATTTTCTGCAGAAGCGACAACTCCTAAAACATTTATAGGAAGATTCAATTTTTTAATAGCAATCATTGCACCAATTACTGCTGCTGCACCCGCCATATCTCCTTTCATAGCTCCCATATTTAGTGGGGGCTTTAGAGAAATACCTCCCGTATCAAAAGTTATACCCTTACCACATAGTGCGATTTTTTCGGCTGAGCTAGGATCACCAACATGTTCCATTACTATCAATCTTGGCTCTTCATGGCTTCCTGCAGATACCCCTAAGATACCCCCCATACCTAATTTTTGAATTTCTGATTTATCAAGAATCGTACAATCTAAACTAATCTCACTTGAAAAACCCTTAGCTCTATCAGCAAGCTCTCTTGGAGGAAGAATATTGCCGGGCTCATTTCCTAAATCTCTAGCAATGATGGCAGATTCTGCTAATATTAAGCCATCATTAATACCATCTTCAATAAGTTGAACTTTTTGATCGTCATTTTCAATTATTTGTAAATCTTCAATTGTTTCAGTAATTGATGAGGATTTATATTTAGAAAATTGATAAGTTCCTAACAGTGTTCCTTCAGTAATAGCTCCGGCACATAATTTAGGATCTAATCCTGCAATACCAGCTCCGTGACAAATTGTAGCTACTTTACTTATCTTGATCTTTCGTAATTGCCGCATAGCAATTGCCATAACTTGACGAATAGAGTCATAGTTAAATTTTTCTTGTTTTCCTAATCCGCAAACAATTATTCTCTCGAATTTAAATTCTCCAAAAGTATGAATGATGGTAATTTCGTTCTTTTTCCCCGTTATTTCACCAGATTTTATAAGTCTCGAAATTTTGCCACCTGTAAGAGTGTCTATTGTTCCGGTTGCTCCTCCAGGTATTTTCACATCTTCAAATAAATTTATTACTAATGCTTCGGTTTCTACTGAACTTACTTCTGATTTTAAACATGAAATTTTCACACAATCCTCCTTGATTCGTCTTTCTAACTAACAGCAAAAAGAATACGCAGTATTATTCTTTCTATAAATTGAATCAGTAATAACGCAATAATTGGGCTAATATCTAAGGTTCCACCAATCGGAGCAGCTATTCTTCTGATTGGCCTTAGGATAGGTTCTGTAATTAGATATATAACTAAAGCAAAATTACTACTTTGAATTGAAGGAGAAAGCCAAGATAAAATCACGCGAGCAAATATACACATATAGAGTATTACACTAAATAGATTTACAAGTTCGGCTATTGCTCTCAAGACTCACCTCTTAATGATACAGATTTTTTGTAAGCACTATACACCGCTTCCATCAAAGCAGTCCTAAATTGTTTTTTCTCTAATGTCATCAATGCTTCAGCCGTAGTTCCTCCAGGAGAAGTAACCATTGTTTTTAATTCCACAGCAGATATATTTTGATCTGACATCAACTTTGAAGTGCCCGAAACGGTTTGCAAGGCAAGCTTTTCAGCCATATCCCTAGTCATTCCTAATGCCACTGCGGCATCTATTAGACTTTCAATAAATAAAGCGACATATGCAGGGCCACTCCCACTTAAGGCAGTACCAATATCAATTAATTTTTCATCCATAACTTCAATTTCTAAACCTAATGAGGAAAGAATATTTTTTGCGAACAATTTATCATCTATACTTACTTCTTCGGAAGAAAGCCACACACTAGCCCCTTGCCCAATTTGAGCAGGTGTATTTGGCATAACACGAATTACTTTCTTATGATCAAATTGATCTATTAATTTATCTATTGATATCCCTGCAAGAATAGAAATTAAAAGTTGCTGTGGATTTAAAGATCCTTTTAATTCTTCTCCCACATTAAGTAAATTTTGCGGTTTTACACATAAAATAATTACATCAGATTTTTCTATCAATTCGGTGTTGTTACTAGTTATATTTATTTTGTATTTATCTTTCAAAAAATTTCTACGCGATTCAACTAATTCAGAGATAAGAAAGTCTGAAGCAGTAATAGTTTTTTGATTAAGCACTCCTCGAATTATGGCTTCAGCCATAATTCCTCCGCCTATGAAACCGATTGTCATTCAATTCACATCCTTATTTTTTATATTAGGAAGATTGTATATTATAGTACTTCTGGGTATGATAAAGCAAAAATTTAGCGTAGGAATAATTAGTATGTTGAAAAAACAATTTATATTTTTAATTATCAGTGTTGGATTAATAAGTATTGCTTGTAACAACAGCGTGGATTTTGGTTCAGAAGAAGCAGGATCAGACTCTATTTCTGTACCATTACCTTCAACAGAGACTACATCTCAAAATGACATGACTAAAGATCTAAGCATTTTGAATACACAACAAGTTGCTACTGGAATTAATGTGATCGGGAAAGGTATAGCTGATGCAAATCCAGATATTGCTATAATAAATTTCAGCGTACTTTCGATTAAAGATACAGCTTCAGAGTCAAGAAATACCGCTGCAAAAGCATTACAAAATATAATTGATGAATTGATAGCTAAGGATATATCCAAAGAAAATATAACGACCAATTATTTTAGAATTGGCCCCGAAAAAGAATGGAATGATAAAAAAAGAAAAATGGAACTTATAGGGTTCAAAACAACCAATTCAGTTAACGTAAAAATATATGAATTAGATAAGGTTGGAGAAATAATTGATGTAATTATCATGAATAGTGACGAATTAATTGACTTCGAATCAATTACATTTGATCTAGAAGACAAAACAAGTATTATAAAATCAGCTAGAGAAATTGCAGTAAAAAATGCTATGGAAAAAGCTCAAGAAATAGCCAGTACCGCTAATATTAAATTGGGTAATCCAAAATATATAAATGAAATATCATCTCCTAACGCTTTTGAATCAGTATCAGATATGCCAATGATGGCTATGGCTAGAGCAGAATCATTTATTGAAACTCCAATTATGTCTGGAGATATCTCTGTATCAGTACAAGTTCAAATGCATTTTGATATCAATGATAATTAACGATAACTTCATGAAAGTATTTGAATAAGAAAATATGTATAATATTTGATAATACGTAATTAATATTCAAATGAGGATAAAGATGGTACTTAGTGATGTAACAATTAAAGAACAAATTGAAAAAGGGAATATTGTTATAGATCCTTTGGATCCAAATGATATACAACCTGCTTCTGTTGACGTACATTTAGACAATAAAGTCCTAGTTTTTCGTAATTCAAGACGGCCTTATATTGATGTCAGGGAAGACCTAGAAGGATTAATGGATTTAGAAACCATTGAGGACGAAACCCCTTTTATTCTACACCCAGGAGAATTCATTCTTGGAAGCACCTTAGAAAATATTGAAATACCGGCAAACCTAGTAGCTAGACTGGAAGGCAAAAGTTCTTTAGGTAGAATAGGTCTATTAATACATTCAACTGCAGGTTATGTTGACCCAGGATGGAAAGGTAATTTAACATTGGAATTAAGCAATGTTTCTAATTTACCTATAACTCTTTACTACAAAATGAAAATTGGCCAATTGTCATTTTTACAACTAACAACACCAGCAACAAGGCTATATGGTTCTTCTGAATTAGGTAGTAAATACCAAGGTCAAAAACTTCCTACTGCAAGTAAATTACATAAAGATTTCCCATCAAAATAAGTTATGGATTTTTTAGAATTAGCTTTAGATCAGGCCAAATTAGCAGTTGGGTTATGTTACCCAAACCCTGCAGTAGGAGCTGTCGTTGTTAAAAATAACGTAATAATTGGCTCAGGTTATACCCAAAAACCAGGACAAAGCCATGCTGAAATTATGGCACTAGAAAATTTACAGGAGGCAAGTAATGGTGCGACTTTGTATGTCACGTTAGAACCTTGCTCACATACAGGGAAAACACCACCCTGTGTTGATAAAATCATCTCATCAGGAATCACGAAAGTGGTTTATGGAATTGAAGATCCTAATCCAAAAGTTTCTAGTTATGGTATTAAAAAACTTCAAGATGCTAATATTACAGTAGAAAAAAGCAAAAATACAGATTTAATAAAGAAATTTTATGAAGCTTATATCCACTACCACAAAAAACAAAAGCCTTTTATATCCGCTAAATTTGCCGCAAGTTTAGATGGGAAAATTGCCACTGCTTCTGGCGAATCAAAATGGATAACAAATGAATTTTCAAGAAATAAAGTACACGAGATACGATCTGCAAGTGATGTAATCATTGTTGGTATAAATACTATTCTAAAAGACAACCCATTATTAACTGCACGCAAAAAAGATGGAAATGAATACGAATACCAACCTTTGAAGGTGGTTATTGATAGTAATTGCAATATTCCCATCGAATCAAATGTAATGAATAATCCCACTAATACTCTTATTGCATACAACCAAATTACTGAAGATAAAAAGAATTATTTTGAGCAAAAAGGTATTCATTTTATTAAGTTACCCAAAGAAAACAAAGTAGATATAAATGAGCTTATTAATTTTCTGTATAGTAAACAAAAATATCAAATATTAATCGAGGGTGGTAGTGAAATATTAGGATCTTTTTTCAATCTCCATTTAATAGATAAAGTATATGCTTTTATTGCACCAATACTTATAGGTGGACAAAATACACCATCTGCAATAGGAGGTTTAGGCGCAGAAACTATGTCTGATATAATTAAGCTCAAAAACACTAAAATAGAGAAATATGATTCAGATTTATTACTAACCGGATACCCCAATAGGTAAAATTTATGTTCACTGGAATAGTAGAAGAAGTAGGAAAAGTATTAAATATTACAGATGATACCTTGGCTTTTAGCGCATCGAAAACAATTGAAGATGCAATAGTTGGTAGCAGTATATGTGTAAACGGAGTTTGTTTGACTTTGATTTCACTTGATAAAAATTCAGGTACAGTAAATATAGGACCGGAAACAAAAAAATTATCTAACATAGGTGAATTAACATTAAATAACTTAGTAAACCTTGAACGACCACTTTCTCCTCAAGATAGATTTGGAGGACATATTGTTCAAGGCCATATTGAAGGAACGTGCACGATTGTAAATATTATAAAAAACGATATCTCTTATGAAATTGATTTAAAATCACAAGAATATCTCAATCGATACATCGTTAAAAAGTGCTTTATAACTTTAGATGGTATAAGCCTCACAGTTAATGAAATCATCAATAACACATTTAGAGTTTCTATAATTCCACATACCTGGGAAAATACGAACTTACAAAACAGAAAAATAGGAGATCGTATTAATGTTGAAACTGATATAATTGCCCGTTATATAGAAAGATTTTTAGAAAAATAAAAACTAGCAAAGTAATATCAACTGGTCTATAATGATCAAACTATAATTATCCATGTGCAGGAGAAATATATGCCTCTTAGTGATATAGAAGACGTTATTAAAGATATTCAAAATGGCAAGATGGTCATCATAGTTGATGATGAAGATCGAGAAAATGAAGGAGATTTGGCTATTGCTGCTGAATTTATTACCCCTGAAGTTATTACATTTATGGCTTCATATGGTAGAGGTTTAATTTGTATGCCAATTATAGGCCAAAGACTTGAGCATTTGGATATTCCTTTAATGGTACCAGAAAATACCGCTAGATTAGGTACAGCATTTACTGTATCAATTGACACAAAAACTGATGGTGCAACTACTGGTATATCTGCATATGACCGATCAGCAACAGTAAAAGCAGTGTTAAACCCTACGACAAGACCTGAAGATCTACAAAAACCGGGACATATATTTCCTTTAAGGTATGCTGAAGGTGGTGTACTAGTTCGTGCCGGACAAACAGAAGGGTCAGTAGATTTGGCAAAATTAGCTGGATTATATCCCGCAGCAGTAATATGTGAAGTAATGAATGAAGATGGCACAATGGCCCGTATGTCAGAATTAGAAAAATTATCAGAAGAATTTGACATTAAAATTATAAGTGTAGAACAAATAATTGAATACAGGCACCAAAAAGACAAAATGATTGTGAAAGTTGCTGAAACTAAACTTCCAACAAAATATGGAGAGTTTACTTCTGTGGCTTTTCGTAGTCTTACTGATTCTGACGAGCATGTAGCATTAGTAAAAGGTGATTTAGGATCTTCTGATCAAATTCCATTGGTCAGAGTTCATAGCCAATGTTTAACCGGAGATACATTTAAAAGTTTACGATGCGATTGTGGTGAACAAATGGAAAAATCTCTCGAATTAATTGCGAACTCTGAATGCGGTGTATTTTTGTATATGAGACAAGAAGGAAGAGGCATAGGTTTGCATAACAAATTAAAAGCGTACGAATTGCAGGATCAAGGTATGGATACTGTAGATGCAAACACAAAACTTGGATTCCCGCCTGATTTGCGTTGGTATGGTATAGGAGCACAAATTCTTTCATCCCTTGGAATTACAAAAATGAAATTGCTAACAAACAATCCAAAAAAAATTGTAGGATTGAACAGCTACGGTATAGATATTGTAGAACAAGTACCAATTGTTATAGAAGCTAATTCTGTCAATAAACAATATCTAGATACAAAACGAGACAGACTAGGTCATTCAATTTAACATATACCTTAGTAAAAAATAATATGAATGAACAAAATAATGTACAAGAAATACGTGGAACTCTTGACGCTTCTGGTTTAACAATTGCAATAGTAGTGTCTGAATTTAATGGCAATATTACATTACCATTATTAGAAGGCGCAATAGATTGCTTGAAACATAATGAGATATTGAAGAACAACATAATTGTTACATATGTTTCAGGTGCATTTGAAATTCCAGTAATAGCAAAAAAAATCGCCACGTCAATCAAACCTGATGCGATTATTTGTATTGGATGTGTTATAAAACATGAAACAGATCATTACTTTCATGTCGCAAATCAAGCTGCAACGGGTATAGCAGAATGTGCTTTATCTACAGGTATCCCTACAATCTTTGGGGTACTTACTACATTAACAGAAGAGCAAGCAGTAGAAAGATCAAAACCTGGAAAACAAAATAAAGGATACGAATCTGCTGAAGCTGCAATCAAGGCCGCTAATCTTATTAAACAATTATAAAATTTTATACCTAAATTCGGAGGACTAAAATGGATAAATTTTTAGATAATATGACATCTTATGCACAAGATTTAAAATTTGAAGATATTCCACAAGATGTTGTGGAACGTGCTAAACACTTTATCTTAGATGCTGTAGGTTGTGCTTTAGGAGCAAGTAAAAGCCCTCCGGCTATTATTGCCCAAGCATCAGCAAAAGAAATTTCTTCATCTACTCCTTCAAAGGTATTAGGATCTGCTGAACCGACTTCTCCAGACCTTGCAGCTTTTGTAAATGGAGCAATGATAAGGTATCTTGATTACAATGATACCTACACAGGATATACCACCTGTCACCCAAGTGATATGGTAGGACCTGCACTTGCTGCAGCAAGTGCAAAACCTGATGGTAACGGAAAAGATGTTATTTTAGGTACAGTATTAGGTTATGAAATATTGTGTGGTCTTACCGACACGCCTATTTTTGAAGGATCTACTGGATTTCGCCATTGGGATCAATCTGCTCTTGGACTAGTAGCAGCCTCCGTTTTATCTGCAAAAATTTTAGGTTTAGATAAAGAACAAATGGATCACGCTGTTAGTTTGGCTGTTTCTTCTCACCTTTCTATAGGTCAAATACGAACAGGGCAAATTTCTCATTGGAAAGGATGTGCAGTAGGAAATGCTTCAAGAAATGGCGTTTTTTGCTCTATGCTTGCTGCAAAAGGTATGACCGGACCAAATTTTGTTTTTGAAGGTGAAGGCGGATATTTCAATGCTATTGGTAATAAAGTTGAATTACCACCATTTGGCAATAAAGGTGGAGAATTTAAAATTATGAGAGCTAGAGTAAAACCTTTCCCTTCGGGATACTTTTCTCAAAGTGCGATTGAAGCAGTTCTAGAATTACGAAATAACATAAAAAACGTAGATGAAATTAAATCAATTTTACTAGAAACCTTTCCTTCGGGAAAATCTGCGATGGGTGGCGATATATCTCGATGGAAACCTGAAACTCGAGAAAGTGCAGATCATAGTCTACCTTTTGTTATGGCAGTTGCATTGATGGATGGAAACTTAGAAATCCGCCATTATGATGAAGAATATTACAAAAAAGACAACGTCAGAGAATTAATGAGTAAAATACAAGTTGAGGTTGGCGAAGAGTCGTCGAAAGCTTGGCCTGATGTGCCATTAAATGTTTTAACTATAGAAACAAATTCTGGAGAGAAGTTTTCTACCAAAGTTGCATTTCATTTAGGCCATTATGAAAGATTAATGACTAATGAGCAATTAGAAAATAAATTCCGCCCGATGGCTTTACAATACGGAGACCTCTCTGAAGATCAATTAAACGAACTATTATCAAAACTTTGGAACCTAGAATCTGTAAATAATATAGATGAAGTTATAGAACTAACTGCAAGAAAATAGAGGTTAAATTATGGGTTCCGGAACGTATAAACTCTTAGGGGCAGGTGCTTTATCTGCAATAGCTTCCTGTCTGATTTTTTTTGGAGTCCTTACTTTTTTCTCTAGGAATGGAATATTAGAATTCTATGAATTCGTGCTCTGTATTGGGGCTGCTGGGATAGCGCCGTATTTGGTATCAAGGCTACTGGCAATAAAGGTAAAATTCATACTGTTTCCTTCATTTGTAACTCTATTCTTTCCTGTTCTAGGCCCGATTTTTGGTGGTGGAGGATCTCAAACCTCAGGACAAATGCTTTCAACAATTTTTGTGTTGAGTATGTCAGGTGGATTTTTTTGGTCCTGTATTCAATTGTTTGTAATAACTTTATTTAGAGCAAGAAGAAGATAGTTATGGTCGTAATAGATCTCTTAAATCCCTAACATTACCTAAAGATTCTAAATTCCATATAGTATCAATCAATTGATCAGTTTTATCTTTTCCAATTACCATCTCTAAAAGTGGTCGTTCCTTAATTTCCACTTCCTCTGTGCTTAATGGATCTTCCATAGCACCTTTTACTACTACAACATGATTTCGATATTTTTCACCATTAGTGTGATTAAATTCTACAACCCCTTGACGTGGACTTTCTGGAGTAATGAGACTAGGATCAGTTTCAACTTGAATTTTGTTCATAATCTGTACGACATCATCATTTGACATACGATCAAAATCGTGACCTGCTTCAAAAGATAAACCTCTATCTAATAAACTTACTGCTAATAAATAACGCAGGTTTATATCGGGCATAGTTTGGGCATCACTTGTTAAGCGGCTATCACCATGTGCTAAATATACTGTCATATTATTTAAATCAGAAGGATTAACTTCATGATCTCTTACAATATTAAGTAATGCATCTACAGGTGCTTGAATAGGCGACCCCACACAATATTTCTTTATGTTTGTATCCATTATTTCATAATGAGAACCCAACCCCTTAATTAACTCTGATCGGAAATGTTCTGAAGCAAAACAATCAAAAAAGTTATTTTGACCTTCTATCACATCCCAAACACCAGTAAATCCAGCTTCTACCATAGTAGCAGCAGTCGCACCACTTCTGCAGGGCATTCCTGCAAAATCAAAAGCTTTTTCAATATGTTCTAGATCTAATTGCCATGCTGTAATACCAGATGCTTGCTGTGTAGTATAAGAAAGTAAATATCTAACCTTTTTTTCATCTAATTCAATGTGAGTTCCAGCAGCTGCTGCTGCTCCAAATACACCACCAATAGCATGACTACTAAATCCTCTTCCATGCATTCTTTGGAATGTACCTCCTCCAAAAGCTCTCATAAATCTTGCACACATGTCATATCCCAAAGCAATCGAATTCAAAAAGGTTTTTCCATCAGTTTGGTTTTTTTCCCCCATAGCAAGAGCAGGAGGTATAATTGTACATCCTGGATGAGTTCCTGACGCAGCATGAGAATCATCTGTTTCATCTGAATGTGCTAACATTCCATTGGCCAATGATGCTGTTACAGCATTTGTCAAAAAGTTAGTGCCTATGATTTGGGATTGATCTGAACTACCCTGCAGTTTGGCATACTTAATAGCAAATTCCCCAGGTGGTAAAGTCGTTCCAGAAACCATCGCAGCTAACGTATCTAGAATATGATGTTTCGTTTTTAAAGCAACATTATCAGGTAAATCTGCCTTTTGAGCATCAATAAAATAATCTGCTAATTGTTTAATAATCGTATTATCTGTTTCAGACGAGCTCATAGGTATCCTCCAAATATTTTAATCTTACATTCGAATTTATAAAATATGCTGTAATTAAACTGGTAAGTCTATTTCATATTGAGATAATAAATTTTCCAGAAAAGCTTTTGTGGTTTCATCTACTTCATCCAATGGTAAACGAGTATGTCCAGCAGGAAAACCTACAGAATTTACACAATATTTCACTGGAATAGGATTAGCTACAGTAAACAATCCTTTTGATATGGGTAGCAGCTTACGATGTAGTGATGCTGCACCGCTTATACTGCCATCTAGTAACATTTGTATCATAGATTTTATTTGCAAACCTACTAAATGACTAGCAACACTTATAATTCCATATCCTCCTAAACACATAATGGAAAAAGTATCAGAATCATTCCCGCTCCAAACTTTAAAGTCTTCATTAGTGCCATCAATAATATAAGATATTTGATCAAAATCAGAACTTGCTTCTTTTATACCTACAATATTTGGAATTTGACTCAATCGAATCGTGGTCTCGGCATTTAAGTTAGTGATAGTACGACTAGGAACATTATATAAAATACATGGTAAATCAGTACTTTCAGCTATTGATCTAAAATGTTGATATAAACCTTCTTGAGTTGGTTTGTTATAATATGGAACAACTAGTAATAATGCATCAGCGCCAGCCTTTTTTGCTTCAGCACTCAACTCAATACTTTCTTTAGTACTATAATTCCCGGTTCCAGCAATAACACTTTTACTATCTCCTAGTTCTTCTTTTATTTCAGAAAATAGTTTCATTTTTTCGATTGTAGATAGGGTAGGTGATTCTCCTGTGGTGCCAGATACTACTAATCCATCGCTACCTGATTCAACTAGAGCAGTTGCTAAACGTCTAGCATTTTTGTAATCAACTGAATCGTCAGAATCAAAAGGTGTTACCATAGCTGTAAACAAACGCCCCAAAGCAACCATTTGAATTACTCCTTGTTAAAATATGAATAGTTAGACAAGTTTATCATATTTAATCAAGTATGCAATAAGTTTTGAGTAAGTATTTCTTCAGCAATTTGAATTGCATTAGTTGCTGCACCTTTACGAAGATTATCAGAGACTACCCACATGGCTATACCATTAGGAGTAGATATATCTTTTCTAATTCTTCCTACATATACTTCATCTGATCCCGCTGAATTGCGAGCTAATGGATATAGATTTTGTTCAGGATTATCAATAACTGAAACACCAGGAAAATTCGATAATAATTCCTTTACAGTATCCACTTCCATAGCTTGACTAAACTCAATATGTAAAGATTCGCTATGTGATACAAATACAGGAACTCTTACACATGTTGCAGAAACTGCTAAATTGTCTGCATGCATAATTTTTTGAGTCTCTTCAACCATTTTACGTTCTTCTTTTGTATATCCATCTTCTAAGAATCCTTCTATATGAGGGATAACGTTATATCCTATTTCATGAGGATATACAGCCGGTGAGGTAATTAAACCATTATTTATCTGTTCAGTTTGTTGTTCTAACTCTTTCATCGCATTACCACCAGTACCAGAAACTGATTGATATGTATCCGCAACAACTCTTTTTATGGGGTTTTTAACGTGTAACGGATAAAGTGCCATTACCATTTGTGTAGTAGAACAATTTGGTATTGCAACAATATTTTCATGATTTTTAAGATCATTTGCATTAACTTCTGGTATAACTAAAGGAACATGTTTTTCCATCCTAAATGCAGAGCTATCATCAATGACAATAGCTCCATGACTGGCTGCTATGGGCACAATATTTCTACTAACCTCAGTGGAAGCTGAAACAAATGCAAAGTCAGCATCATCAAAAATATCATCTGTGGCTTCTTCTACTATGAGATCAGCCCCATTAAATCGAATTTTTTTTCCTACAGATTTTGGAGAGGCACACACTTTAATATTACCAATCGGAAAATTTCTTTTTTCTAATAAGTCTAAAAATATCGTTCCAACTGTTCCAGTAGCACCAATGACTACTATATTAGGATTATCCATTTAGTATTACCTCGCTGATATAAATTATTTAAGATCTAGAATAGTTTCTAATCCGTTAACTAAACCTTTAATCTTGGTTATTTTTTTTAGTGATATAGAAATAGCTGGTATATAGCATTCCCTACTCAATGTATCATGTCTTAATGAAAGGGTTTGTCCACTAGATCCAAAAACAACCTCATGTTGAGCTAACTTTCCAGGTAAACGCACGCTATGGATATTTACTGTATTGTAATCGCCACCTCTAGTACCTTTAATCGTTTCTTTATGTGTTGGAGGTTGAATAAATTTTTTGCCATCGCTAATAGACTTTGCTAAAGAAAGAGCTGTACCTGAAGGGGCATCTACTTTCTGCTCATGATGTGATTCAATAATTTCCACATAATCAAAAAAATTCGCAGCTATACTGGCAATATGGGTTAAAATAACCGCACCAAGTGCAAAATTAGGTGCGACCAAAATACCAATATTCCCAGAATTGGCTAAATTAGCTAATTCGTTCAGATCGTTATCATTCAAGCCTGAGGAACCAGTAACCATAGGAATTGAATTTGAACTACATATTTTGGCGGCCACCATACATGCTTGAGCATTTGTCAGATCAATTACCACATCTGGATTATAATTATTAACAGCGTAGGATATATCTGTTGTATAAGGAATAGAACCGTTTATACCATTAACTACTACAGAATTTCCTCTATCTTTTGTCCCAACAAATCCAGCTATGGCTAAATCACTATCTTGTAGAATAGCTTCAGTAGCAATTAAACCCATCTTTCCCATTGCTCCATGCACAATAACTTTTATTTTAGAATTATTATTCATGAGAAATCACTCTATATAATTAAAAACGTTTCTTATTGTCTCGCCTATCGCGTCGGTTATTATTAGATCTGCCTTTATAATTTTGCTCTCTATCGCCTGATGATTCTGATTCTTCATCTGAGTCATCAGCATAAACAGCTTTTCGTGATAAATTTACTCTACCTTGTTGATCTATCTCTTTTACCAATACTGTTATCTCGTCACCCACATCAACTTCGTCAGTAACATTTTCAACCCTGTGGGTTGCAAGCTGACTTATATGAACCAAACCTTCTTTACCAGGCAATACTTCAACAAAAGCACCAAAATTCATTATGCGCGTGACTTTACCAGTATATATTTCTCCGACTTCTATTTCTTTAACTAATGATTGAATAGCAAATATGGCAGCGTCAGCACTACTTTGATCTGAAGACCCAACTACCACTGTACCATCATCACTTACATCAATTGATACATTATAATCTTGGATCATACCTCTTATAGTTTTTCCACCAGGTCCGATAACAGTTCCTATCTTTTCTGCAGGAACGCTAATTTTTATCATTCTTGGAGCATAAGGATTCATATCGACCCTTGGAGAATCAATCACTTCTAACATAGCGTCCAATATCCTATAACGTGCATCTTTAGCTTTGCCTAAAGCATCTTTCATTATTTCAAAATTAATTCCTTGGACTTTTACATCCATTTGCAAAGCGGTAATTCCTTCTCTTGATCCAGCAACCTTGAAATCCATATCTCCCTGAAAATCTTCTATTCCTTGAATATCAGTCAAAACTGCATAACTACTAGAATCATCAGATAAAATTAATCCCATTGCTATTCCTGCAACTGGACTTTTAATTGGTACACCTGCATCCATTAATGAAAGAGTACTACCACAAACGCTTCCCATAGATGTGCTTCCATTTGAACTTAAAACTTCTGATACTATTCTAATAGCGTAAGGAAAGTCTTCTTCTGAAGGTATAACTGGTTCTAAAGCACGTTCTGCCAAAGCTCCATGTCCAATTTCTCTACGACCTGTACCTATTCTTCGCACTTCTCCTGTTGAATAAGGCATAAAGTTATAATGATGCATATAACGTTTTGTTTCCTCTGGACTTAAATTATCCAAATTTTGCACCATACTCAAGCCAGCAAGTGTTGCCACCGATAGAACCTGAGTCTGACCTCGTTGAAACAGACCGGTTCCATGTGTTCTAGGCAAAATTCCAACTTCAATAGACAATGGTCGTATTTCATCTACACCTCTACCATCTGGTCGTTTGCCATCATCTAAGATTTTGTTTCTCATAGTCTTTTTTAAGATCTTTTCGAATCCCTCATTTATGTCAGAGGATTCATATTTTTCCACAAGCTTTTCATTTAATTCATCTTGCATATCATCCAAAACTTGGTTTCTCTCGCCCTTGGCTGCGCCTTCGTCAAAAATTGCTTTAACTCTATCGCCAACCAATTCTTTAATGTCGCCTTCGAGACCTTCGATTTCTGCTGCAGGTATAAATTCAATTTTTTCTTTACCACAAGTATTTTTTATTTCTTCAATAAATTGAATTATTTCTGAATTTACCTCCCTACCTTTTTCTAAAGCATCAAGCATAATATCTTCTGGTAATTCTGATGCTCCAGCTTCAACCATAACAACTGCCTCATTTGTACTCGAAATAGTCAAGTCTAAAGAACCTTGGGTTATTTGATCATAAGTAGGATTAACAACAAATTCCGAATCTATATAGCCAATACGACATCCTGCAACTGGGCCACTAAAAGGTATCTCAGAAAGGGATAAAACTACTGATGCACCTACAATGGCAAGAATATCTAAAGGGTTTTCTTGGTCGTGGGAAACTGCTGAAATTATAACCTGTACTTCATTTCTAAAACCTTTTGGAAATAAAGGCCTAATTGATCGATCTGTTACGCGTGAAGTTAAGATAGCATTAGTGGGTGGTCGAGCTTCTCTTCTGAAAAAGCTACCTGGTATCTTACCAATTGCATAAAGCCTTTCTTCATAATCAACGGTAAGAGGGAAAAAATCCATTCCCTCCCTTGCATCCGCAGTACAAACTGTTGCTAACACAACAGATTCACCATAGGTTACTAATGCAGCAGCTGAAGCTTGTTCTGCAAATTTG
>CEOQ01041711.1_pt1 | contig 41950 bp, 36 predicted proteins | sample 361351 | NCBI WGS metagenome assembly CEOQ01 (sample SAMEA2619907, study PRJEB7988) | marine metagenome | biome: marine biome (ENVO:00000447); feature: deep chlorophyll maximum layer (ENVO:xxxxxxxx); material: "saline water (ENVO:00002010), including plankton (ENVO:xxxxxxxx)" | depth 60 m | reverse complement strand
CAGCCAATTCCCCATATTTTGCATAGCTTCTAGGATAAGTCTAGCCTTGTTGGCATCATTGCCAATTTCGTGACAATCTAGAGCGTGTAGGTGTATGGCTCCAAACATCTGGAAAGACATTGCCCCACCTTCCCGTGCTTCATGTCGGTAAATATTGGTAGGACCCGCTTCCACCCACATTGCACTTAGATGTGGGGGCTTACGAAGTGCGAGTTGGGTTTGAGTTATTGCACGATGAGAAGAACCTAACGTTCCTATTTTGCCCGTACACCAATCTTGAGTGGCCAGCCACTCAACGGTGTCGAATCCATCATCACCTTCCCATGGGTTTGCTGTGTGGAAATAGGTGCCGTCACCTTCACTACGAAATCGTGATCGTAGATCTTGTATTACAAACGCGTAGCCTCGTCTTACGTAGTAAGGGATAACGTCATCCCATTCGGGAGCTGTTTTATCGTAGGAAGTGCGGACGAGAAGAGCTGGCACTTTTTCTTTGCCGTCCACAACTGTCCCATCTCCGTGACAGGGCAGGTAAATATCAGTTGCTAGTCGAACGCCGTCACGCATTTGAATCATCACATCGCGTAACGGGTGTATTCCATATACAGGCTGGGAGGACTGTTGTGCGGTTGTCATGTTTTATCTCTTTGGAATCACGGGCAGGTTGACATAAGAAGGATATTTACTGCCGTGATACACGGTCTGGTTTGCAATATTTATATTGCTGTCACTGGCTATGGGGTTCCCGCTGTTAAGGTTTCTGTTATATCGAGGGAAGTTTGAGCTTGAAATTTCGATTCGTATACGATGTCCTTTGTTGAAATTGTTGGATGTGTTCCACATATCGATTTCGAATTGGTAGATTTCGCCTGGAACCATCATTTCGGGGTTTTCCGTGCCATTGCGGAATCTTGCTCTGACGATTCCCTCGCATAAAGCAATCGCTTTTCCATCAGGCTCGAGATCAGTTAATGTAGCTGTGAAATCCGTATCTTTCGCATCTGATGATGCCCATATCGTAGCTGAAATTGGTCCTGTAATTTCCATGTCTTCGGTTAGAACATCGGTTGTAAATGTCAGGACATCGGGACGGCGCTGGATGTGAGAACGATCATGTGGTCCGCAAAAATCATACGTTTGGTACTGTGATCCAAGTGATGGTACTGGGTTGGCCGGATCGTAAATAAAACTATCGCTGATTTGATCGTTATTTTTGATTTCAGGATATAGGCCGCCACCATCATTAACCGCGTTACCCGAACTTGAGAGATAGAATTTGGTCCACTTTGTGCGCTCCAGAGGCCATTCGTATTCGTCGCGCCAGATGTTCTTTCCCATAACGAAAAGCTTAATTGGAGCTTCCTCGTCTACGCCGGTGTTAATGCCTTTCAACCGTTGGTCGTACCAATGCATATGCATCTCAATAACATCTGATAGTGCTTGCTTACCAAAGGTGCGATCAGCGTATTCACCATTTTCGCCCATCGGTACTCTGCCCCAAGGGGCAATTTGATGACTCCAAGGTCCAATTATCAATTTGGTTTTGGAACGAGCGTCCTGAGTTTTGGCTTTTTTAGTCCACCCATTGAATAGCTTGAAATTTTCGTTGGATAATGAATCAAACCATCCAGTTATGAATAATGACGGGATCGCCATTTCGGGGTATTTATCTCTGAGGCTATAACTTGACCACCATTCGTCATATTGTTCGTGCTCCATGACGCCCTTGTAGTAGGGGTGCGTGTTTGACACTTTTTCCATTGCCGTATCGATAGGTAATTCGAAAAAAAACGTATCTTGGTCGAAGTGTTTCAAAGATTCATATTGCATTGATCGACCCAGCATATTCAGGAATGCAAAGGCTACATTGTGATGGATTACACCGTTGACTCTATGGTGTCCATAGTTATCTTGCTGAGATGCAATTGGCGCTACAGCTTTTAAGTACTTTGAGCGTAGTGTCGCAGGAAGTGTTTGAGTGAATCCCGGATAAGAAAGGCCGAATGTACCGAGATTACCATCGCACCAATCCTGTTTTCCGATCCACTGATGGGTATCGTATCCATCGTATAACTCGCACACGTATGGAATCCATTCTCCATCGGAATCGCCGCGGCCCCGGCAATCTTGCATGATCACTGCATACCCGCGGTTTGTGAATTCTCTAGCCCATCCAATATAACGAGCTTCCTGGTTGTCATAAATCGTTCTCAATAGCAATGCAGGCCATGGACCCTTGCCGTGAGATGACGGCGGTAACCAGATGTCTGCAGAGAGATTTATTCCGTCACGCATTGGGACCGGGATGTTCAGCATGAGGCGACCGGGTTCAACGAGCGGGAAAGAATCGATGTTTGTGTTCATAGCCTATTACCAGTATTGCTTATTGCTTAGTCTGTTTCGACACGGGCAGAAGCATTGTGTGCTTTCTACGTGTGATGTTCAACACTTTTATTGCCTCCACCGTTTAGCTATCTGAGGTAACCTGCTTGGGTAAAAGTTACGTTAGCGATTTGTGGAGGTTTCGAGTGTCTTTTAAAGTTGTGATCACAATGTACAACCGCCCTCCTAGCGATCTGACATTAGAGGTGATTCAGAAAGCGGGAATTGAAGTTGAATATGTGCCGTCAGTGACCGAAAATGAGGTGATTAAAGCTGCAGAAGAAGCTGATGTTTTGTTGGTAGGGACGGTTCCCCATACGACTCGCAATGTGCTTGAATCATTACCGAAACTGAAGATGGTCGGCCGTTCGGGGGTAGGAGTCGATTCCATTGATCTCGAGGCTGCTACAGAACTGGGGATCTGTGCTACCAACACCCCTGGCATTAACACAAGTGAAGTCGCAGATCACGCTATGGCGATGTTGCTGTCAATAACGCGAAAAATTTCTGAACAAAATTCCGCGCTCAAGGCAGGAGCTTGGTCGGATCGTCCAAAAGAAATCAATGCCTTGCGCAATCAGTTACGGCGTATAGCGGGGAATACGATTGGGATATTCGGGCTTGGAAGTATCGGAAAAGGATTTGCCACTAGGGTAAGAGGTTTCGGACCCGAAAAGATCATTGCTTATGATCCGTATGTACCGCAAACTACGGCTGATCTAGTTGGTGTTCAGCTGGTTGATTTTGAGACTTTGCTAACGGAGTCTGACTATCTGACCGTTCACTCTCCGGCTACGGTTGAGACCAACCACATATTTGATATTGATGCGTTTAGGAAAATGAAACCTTCGGCGATATTCATAAACTGCGCTAGGGGTCCTATCGTGGATGAGGCTGGTTTACAGGAAGCACTAGAAACAGGACAAATTGTGGCAGCCGGAATCGATGTTACTGAAATCGAACCATTAGATGCTGAAAGTCCTTTGCTTAAATTGGATAACTTAACGATCACTCCACATGTTGCGGGAACATCGGATATCAGTGGAATTGCTGGCGCAACCAGATGGGGTGAGAATGCGGTGAACATTCTTACCGGTAAACCATTGCATGGTCTCGGTAATCCAGAAGTTGTTAAACGAATTGCTGTGATGCGAGCACAAGGTCCAAGTCGATGGGATGGTGTTCCTGACCCCGTTACCGAAGCTTGGAGTTAATAAACCCTATAACTGGAGGCTTTGCTGAATGCTTTTAGTTATTAGGTAGTGATTGATCATTAATTCGGTGTAATTCTTCATGTTCCATGATTTTGTAAGGATCATTCGCATAGAGTGCGATACGGAGATTGAAACTGTTTATTGCCTAGTTCTGACTGTCCGGTTTATTTTGGTTTGAAGGGAGCTTGTACTAATGAAAATTGAAAAAATTTCTGTCACGGTTTTCAAAATAAAGTCGAAAAAGGTTAATGACACCGATGGTCACACTCACCCTGGACCTGAGCATGACTCGAAAGAAGCAATGCTCACGATCACTACAGACGACGGACATTCAGGTTATGCATTTGGTTCTCCTGAATCATTGAGACCTTACGTGATTGATAATTTCGTCAAAAAAGTATTTATCGATCAAGATCCAATGGATCGTGAGAAACTTTGGATCAACCTTGCCAAGTGGCAAAGAGGTAGTGGAGCTAGTCTTACGGATCGTACGATGGCAGTGGCCGAGATGGCTTTGTGGGACCTCGCCGGTCGCTCACTTAATGTTCCCGTTTGGAAATTGTTGGGTGGTTACCGGGATAAGGTTCCTGCTTATGGTTCGACTATGTGTGGTGATGAAATGCCAGGTGGACTCGCTACTCCAGCTGACTATGGTAATTTCGCCGAATGGATGGTTAACAGAGGTTATAAGGCTATTAAACTTCACACGTGGATGCCTCCAGTTTCATGGGCGCCAAGCGTGAAGATGGATATTCAGGCATGCGCGGCCGTGCGAGAGGCGGTTGGACCAGATTTTCCATTAATGCTTGACGCAAACCATTGGTATTCGCGTATCGACGCGCTTGAATTGGGAAGAGGCATTCAGGATCTTGGTTATTACTGGTACGAGGAGCCGATGGATGAGCATTCCACCGAATCTTATCGGTGGTTAGCTGAGAATCTCGATATTCCGATTATCGGTCCTGAATATGCCTATGGAAAGTTTCATACGCGAGCAGAATGGATAGCCTCTAAGGCATGTGATATATCTCGAGTTGGAGTGGCCGATGTAGGTGGTATTGGCCCAAGCATGAAAATTGCGCATCTAGCTGAGTCATTCAACATGGATTGTGAAATTCATGGTGGTGGAGCGGGTAACCTTGCAGTGTTAGGAGCAATTTCAAATGCTCGTTGGTATGAACGGGGCTTATTGCACCCATTTATTGATTATGATGAAATTCCAAGTCATTTGAACAGTATTATCGATCCTATGGATGAAGACGGAAACATTCCAATGACTTCTCGTCCTGGATTAGGAGAGGATATTAATTTTGACTACATTGCTGAAAACGTAACATCTGCATATTGAAAAGGGTTTATTTGTTTATTTGCAGTAATTTTTTCTCTAGCACGTGCTATTGGAGAAATTAGGCATCTTATTTTTTTGGGGCTTTGTTGGAACTCAAGTCCCTCGTATAATTGGCGACTGGTTATGTAAGTCACGTAATTAAACTACGCTGTTTTCATTTTTATATAGAGTGCGGTTACATATATGAACTGACACGCCCGCATTGGCTTGAAATTCTTATTTCAATTTATGCGGGCGTCGTCACGAATGTAGGTATAGGAGAAATATTATGTCGCAAAAAGCCTGGGCATTCCTTGGTGGGAAGCAAGTTCCCCAAGAGGACGCGAAGGTGGGCGTTATGACTCATGCCTTGCATTATGGTACCTCCGTGTTTGAAGGAATCAGAGGCAATTGGAATGATCGACTTGGCAAAATAGCGATCTTCCGATTAGCGGAACATTATGAACGTCTTCTTCGCGGCTGCAAGATTCTTCGAATTGACTTGCCGTACTCAGTTGATGATCTATGTCAGATCACTGTTGATCTTGTTGATAAGAATGGTTTCCGTGAAGACGTATATATCCGGCCGTTGGCGTTTAAAGGTCAGGAAGCAGTTGCCAATCTAAACCTCAATTCGCTTGATGACGAATTTATGCTCGTTATGTTGCCATTCGGTTCATATATCGACAATACTCGACCCCTTAAATGCCAAACATCATCATGGCGACGCCCGATGGATTCTTCGATGCCAACAGGTGTAAAGATCGCGGGGTTATATACCACCAGTATCTTGGCCAAATCCGAAGCTTTGGCTGGAGGTTATGATGAGGCGATTCTTTTGAATCAGGATGGATCTGTTTCTGAAGGAAGCGGGGAGAATCTTTTCATGGTGCGAGACGGCGTAATAAGTACACCTTCAGAGACAGATAATTGTTTGTTAGGCATTACCAGAGACTCTGTTATTCAGTTGGCAAAAAACGACTTGAATATGGATGTGGTTCAGCGTCATATTCATCGATCTGAGCTTTATTTGGCTGATGAAGTGTTTTTGACTGGAACCGCTGCGCATCTCACGTCAGTAGGAGAGTTGGATAACCGTGTTATCGGTACGGGTATTACCGGTGCAGTGACCAAGCAACTTCAGGATTTGTATTTCTCAACTGTTGTCGGTGATAACGAAAGATACTCTAATTGGTGTACATTCGTAACCCCTTCGGGTGGTTAGGAGATCTCTCGAAATTTCCTTTGAGTAAGCTGAATCGCTGAGTAATGGGGAGGATCTTATAAATGAGTGTAAATCCCAACGATGTGCGAAATTTATTCGAAAGCCATTACTTTCTTTTTGCCTTTTTATCTAGTTTGGGGACACTGCAGATAGCCGTGACAAGTTCGGGAATTCGCGGGTTGTGGTTGACCCCTTATTGTCGAGTTACGCGTTGGTTAGGGATTTTCTGCATTATCATGGGGATTCTCATTTTTTTTGGTCAGCCACTCTTTGTTGATGGTCCTTGGGCTGAAGGAAGTGTTCAAGCTGAATCCACAACTCGCGAGTGGGGTATCGCTAGTTGGGATGAATTAGCTGGAGCGCGAAATGTCAACGATATCCATGGTGGACTCGATGGAGTCGATCAGGCCTTCTGGTTTTCGTTGGCCGTTATTTCTGCGTTCGCAGTTTCTGTGTTTGTTGGGGCACTAAGCGTGAAGGCTGATACAAAAGAGATAAGGGTTGATGCAAAAGGGGACGTGACAGACGGTCTTACTGGTTTGGGGCATCGTTCTTATTTTTCTAATCTGCCGATTTCTATGCGAAATTTTCGCTTGGAAGTACGTAAGTTCTGGAGGGACGGTGTTAGATCGGCCGATCGTTGGAGTTTGATACAACTTATTTTCGGTGGTTCAACTGAATGAATTCTATGGATGCGAGTTTGTTGATCTGGTTGAATGGCCTTTCAGGGAATATCAAGTTTTTAGATGACGCCATGCGATTGATCGCAAGTGATTATTTGATGCCGCTTGCATTCTCGCTTTCAATGTTGGGGTTATGGTTTTCTGGGAAAACTTCTTCTCAACGGTTGACTTATCAAATAACAGCATTGATCGGCATCAGCGCGCTGTCCATATCAAATATTGTTGTATGGACAATCAATTCTCTCTGGAATAGACCACGTCCTTTTTTAGATCATCCAGATGAATTGAATCTTTTGTTCTATTCACCAACTGATCCGTCATTTCCAGCTAATCCGGTAGCGATCGGCTTTGCTGTTGCAGCGGCTGGATGGACGGTAAATCGCAAATTTGGATTGTGGTTATTTACGGCTGCTAGTTTGTATGGATTTTCTAGGGTTTATGTGGGGGTATTTTATCCAACTGATATTGTGGCTGGAGCGTTGGTAGGAATCGCTGTCTATAGGTTTACAAGTTATTTACGACGCGCACTAGAGCCACTGGTACCCATGCTCGTGAGATTAGCTCGCGGTTTCTCTGTCGGATAGATTTTTATTTTCCGGAGGATATAAGGTTTCAAATATTCTAGGATCTTAATGATTGTCGCGTAAGCCTGTTGAATTTATCTTTGCGTTTTGCCCTTTTCCAACTGACGTCGTCAGGGTAAGCGTCCTTCGAGAAGCATTCTTGGGTTGGTTTCAAATAAATCAGTTGATGACTGTTCACCGATTAATTTCGTAACAATACTGAACGAGTCACTGAGAATCGGTGATCTTGGTGGTCTGTTTGCGTGCATTTCTGAAGCGACCACGTGTGCCATACCTTGCCGTATGAGTTGCTCTGCTGTTTTTTTTGCTTTATCACCGAATTGTCCTGTCAAACTACCAGCTGCGATTTGGAGCACCGTACCTTCTTCTACGAGCTGATGTAGTCGCCTTGTGTCGCGCTGGAATTCGATATTTCTTTCAGGATGTGCAAACACTGGTACTAGTCGTTGTGTTAGGAGTCTCCCAATTACATCGTCTAGGAAAATGGGTAACCGCCCAAAGGGTGGCTCGATCAACACAAAGCGTGTCCTATTCAGAGTATTAGACTTATCTGAGTCGATTAGGTCAGGTAATGAAGGAGTTAGATGGTTACAAGTTCCTGTTAATATTTTGATGCTTGGAATATTCTCTTTTTCAGAATCACTCCGTAGTGATGTGTTTAGTAAATTTGCTACCTCATCCACTTTGTCTCGAGGATAATTTGTAGTTTCCATGTCCCTTGAATGGGGTGTTGCTACGATTGTGGTGGTTCCGTCTAGGGCGGCTGTAACCGCCATTGGGAGACTTTGGTCTAATGTAAGTGGACCATCATCCAATCCTGGCAGTATATGTGTATGGATATCAACTCTTGCCAAGTAGTGTTCCCTCTTTTCTATTTGCGTGCGGTTAGCATTCGGAACGTTTCGCCGTATTCGAAGTTGTAGCTTGTTGCTTCTTCCATGTGTTGTTTTCTTATATGTAGGTCTAAATCAGACCCAAAAGATAGGCCGGAGATTTGACTTTCATGCTTCTCAAGGGCTTCGATTTTTTTGTCGATAGAATCGGTGACATCAATGATTATGTTGGGTTGATCGCTGCCCCAAAAAAATAGGTGTTTAACTTTATAGGTCTTGATTTCATCAGTAAGTTGATCTGGAAAATGTAAATGATCTCGAGCATAAGGATAAATGGCATCTTGAACAGTTGTTCCGACTTGTCGATGGTCACGGTGTTGGAACCTATTTATTCGGTGTTGGTCATGGGTTAGTACTATTTCTGGGCGATATTTCCTTAACGTGTAGACCACCTCTTCAAGAAAAATACGGTTAGCTTCGAGTTCTCCATCAGGATGATTTAGCACAACAATTTCGCCCACGCCGATAATATCTGCGGCTGCACGTTGTTCCGCTGAACGAATACTTACAATGCGGTCAGAAGTCATTTTAGTATCGTTACTACCACTGCTACCAGTTGTGCACTGGAGATAGGTAATTTCACATCCCTCTGAGGACCATCGAGCTGCGGTAGCGCCTGCTCCGATTTCAGCATCATCTGGATGAGCAAAGATGACCATTGCTCGTTTTGGTATATCTCGCATCACATCGAATTTGGGGATTTGATTACTCATCGAAAATGTGTGGTTCATGTGATCTCCGGATTGGGGCATCCTAAGTTTTCATCCCTTGCATTGCGACTATGATAGCGGCCTTAAGTTACTGTTTAGGGAATAGGCCACTTATGCAGCGGATAATTCATCCTAGATATAAACTTTAAAATGGCTTCTATCTAATTGTCATTTAACTCAAATGGGCAAGTGGTTTTGTTTGTGATTTAATCCCTGTGTAGGAGATCTTATGTCAACGGTTGCCATTTCTGATCCTGAGATCGCTCAGGTTATTGAAAATGAACAAAGGCGTCAGCGCCATCAGCTCGTCATGATTGCATCTGAGAATTATGCGAGCAGAGCAGTACTGGAAACCACTGGTTCTGTTTTGACCAACAAATATTCTGAAGGTTACCCGGGACGTCGATACTATGCGGGATGTGAAAATGTTGACGAATCAGAGCAGTTAGCAATTGAGCGTGCGAAGCAACTTTTCGGAGCTGAACATGCCAATGTCCAACCTCACTCGGGTTCACAAGCAAATATGGCTGCTTTTTTTTCTCTTGTTAAGCCTGGGGATCGCATTATGGCGATGTCGCTAAACCATGGGGGGCATTTAACTCATGGCTCCCCGGTTAATTTTTCAGGAAAACTTTACGAGTTTGGATTTTATGGTGTGAACGCTGAATCTGAAGCACTTGATTATGAAGAAGTGCAACGGCAGTGTGAAGAATTTAAGCCACAAATTGTCATAGCTGGATATACGGCATACCCGATGAGAATTGATTTTAAGAGATTTCGGGAGATCGCGGATTCGATTAATGCAACTTTGCTGGTTGACATGGCCCATATTGCGGGGCTAATTGCTGGTGGCGTACATCCTTCACCTGTTGAACACGCGGATATTGTTACTAGTACAACTCATAAAACTCTTCGTGGGCCTCGCGGTGCGATGGCATTGACGAGTAAGTCACTTAGTCGTAAGTACAATTCAGCGGTATTTCCAAATATGCAAGGCGGTCCGATGCAACATGCAATTGCAGGCAAAGCTGTTGCATATAGAGAGGCAATGCAGCCGGAATTCAAAGAGTATGCTAAGCAAGTTGTTCAGAATGCCAAGGTGCTTGCAACTGGGTTGTCGGCGGCAGGCTTAAGAATTGTGGCGGGAGGTACCGAGAATCATATGCTATTGGTTGACACTCGATCAATCGGCATGACGGGTCGTCAAGCAGAAGAGGCTTTAATAGCCGCTGGCCTTGTGGTAAACAAGAATACAATTCCGTTTGATCCTGAATCACCAATGGTTACTTCCGGAATTCGGATAGGTACACCTGCGTTGACCTCAAGGGATCTAAAAGCTGACGATATGGAAATTGTTGCGGGGTATATCATAGAGGCACTTGATGCTGTTGATGATGAAGTTAAGTTGGCTAATATTGGGATTGAAGTCGCAAAATTTTCATCTCGTTTTCCCGTTCCAGGATTGGATTTGTAGCACGCTTTTATAGGTAATTTCTATATTTGACACATAAGCATAAGAATTGTTGTATGAAACTTATGCAGATGCTTTGCATGGACGTGGTAGAATGACTAGGTTTAGCAATATTTTTAGAAGAGTATGGTGGAGTGTTGAGAAAGTACGAATTGGTTTGGATTCTCGGTGGTGATGTTGATGAAGAGCAAGGCACCGAGTCTATTGAAAAAATTACCTCACTTGTTACTGATGCTGGTGGCGAAGTAACTGGCACTGATATTTGGGGTAAACGTGCGCTTGCTTATCCTATTAAGAAAAATAGCGAAGGTTACTATCTTCAGGCAAATTTCGAAATAGATGGGCTGAAGACGCAAGGTTTTGAGCGCGCTATCTACGCCGATCAATCGATTATCAGGCACTTGTTGGTTCGGGATGAAAATTCTACTGATATTGCTGATGAAAAACCTGAGCAGTAGAGATTTTGTTATGTGCAAGCAACGGATCAATGTAATTGAATCTTAATCAGATACTCCTTATCGGACGCGCAGGGACTGATCCTGAAATGCGTTACACTCCGAGTGGGACACCGGTTACGAATTTTCGTTTAGCGGTTAGTAATAACAGGCGTGACGCCAATGGAGAGTGGACCGAGGACACAGAGTGGTTCACTGTGACAGCATGGGAGCGTCAGGCAGAGTCAGTAAATCAGTATCTGTCTAAGGGCCGTCGTGTTTTTGTGGACGGTAGACTGTCTACGCGGCAGTACACTAGTAGCTCCGGCGAAGCCCGTACGTCCTTAGAAGTGCGAGCATTTAAGGTTGTTTTTCTTGATTCACCAACTGGGGAATCAACTAATGCTAATGAGGATATTCCATCAGAAGCACAATCTTATATATCACGAGGATCAGGTTCCGAAGAACCTAGAGAAAATAAACTAACAGAAGACGTGGAGGAACTGCCTTGGTAGCAGTTTCCATGCGGGGATGTACGGCAATTAATGCCGATCGTTCCGCTGTCCATTCCGCGAGGTGAAAAATGACAAGTCAGCGAACAACGCAAGGTGCACGCCCAACATTTCGACGTGGAGGTAGGCGAAGGCGCCAGTGTTTTTGTAAAGAATCCAAAGTCGATTACAAAGACGTATCTAATATCCGTAGATTTATTACCGATCGAGGGCGTATTGAGGCGGGTAAGAAATCCGGCAATTGCGCTAAATGTCAACGAACACTGACAATTGCGATCAAACGTGCGCGCCACTTGGCGTTACTTCCATATGCGCCACATCACCTGCGTGTAACTGGTGAGGTCGCGGTAAACGCCAAGATTACTGAAGACGATGAAGTTGTGAGCGGCGGTTCGGAGGAATCTAATGAGACCGCCGAATCGACTGATCAAACTCAAGGCGATCTGGGGTCACCTGTTATGGATACTGAACCGGAGTCAGAAATCGAAATACCCGTAGAAGTTCCAGCAGTGGTAACCGAAACGAAATTGGATGAAGAGGATCAAGAAGATTCAAATCACGTGGAATCTGAATCTCAAGAAACTCCAAATGTTGAATCCCCAGATAGTGAAGAAAATAAGTAGTTTCTTATTACTGTAATTGCGAAGTTTACACGTCGAAAAAGCATACTTAGTAGGATTACGGCTCAAGCGTTTACTGAGCGTCGAATATGTCCAAAGAAGATAAGAGTAAAGACCCTAATGACGTTCCAGGACAGGAAGATCTGGTCGTCGGAGTATCGCCTGGATATCAAGCTGGTCGTCGCAGTATTACGATGCGTGGTGGCGTAACACGTCGGCAAATGGTTGACGAAAAGCAACAACTGCAAGTTAGATCCCGTCCGTTCATCATCGCTGCAATTGTTGTTTTACTCGGTATTTTGGCAATTCCGGGGTACGCGTATTTTCAGAATTACGTGTTTCCGCCTCGTGAGTTAGCTCTCAGGGTAGCTGGCATGGAATATTCTCGCGGTGACGTGGTGAACTTTATACGTTTCAACCAGAGGATGAGTGAGAATCTGGGAGTCCCGTTCGAGGTTGGGAATTCATTGTTCGATGCATTGCAAACTCTCCAAGAAAATGAACTGGCGTTTCAGTTGGCTACCCGTTATGGTATTACTGTTTCTTCAGAAGATGTTGACGATCGTTTGAATACTATTTTGGGGTTCGTAGCTAAGACCGTTGCTGAACGAGAATCCCAAGAATACAAGGACAATATTCAAGAAGCGAAACGTCAGTTTATTAACCGAATTGAAATGGATGAATCTGTTTTTCGAGATTTTATTCGAAAAAGCATGTTTAAAGAACGTTTACGTGATGTGGTAGCCGAAGAAATACCACGTGTTCAAGCGCAAGTTCATCTTTATGAGATTATTTTGTTTGATCGTGATCCGGAAGTACGCCGGGCTATCGAGCGTGACTTGGTTACAGGTGATGCTATTGAAAATGTGATTCTTGAACATTCCCAGGATCCAAATGTACGACGTAATCTTGGGGATCGTGGATGGTTTCCATTTGGCGTGACCCCTGAAATCGATTATTTATTATTCGGCCTTGACGGTGAAGGTAACCGACTGCTACCAATTGGTCAATTAAGTGAACCCCGATATGTTGAAGATTCTGATTGGTGGAGTTACCTGGTGGTAGCCGAAGTACAAGATGCCCGCGAAGTTGATGAAGATAACTTTGAGGCTCTGACTACTCGGGGAATGACGATTTTCTTTAATGAAGAGCGTAAGAATTTCGATCTTCATATGGTTCTTGATAGTGCCATTTTCGAATGGGTTAACGCGCAAATACGCTTGTCAGCGTTATTACCAACCCCTACTCCGGTTCCGTATGGGGCGGATGGAATGCCCCAGATAGGACCATAGGTATGCGCATGTCTGCTCGTCAGAATGTTCCTGCCGTCGGCGTTGGGTTACTTGGATTAGGTGTTGTTGGATCAGCCGTTGCTAAGGCTGTACTTTCACAGGATGAGTCAAAGCAACGTGAAATTCCCTTGGCTCTTGTATGTGCAGTAGTTCGAGATCTACACAAAAAACGTTCGATTGACCTTGATCAATCGATTTTGTCGGACGATCCGCAGGCCGTAATCGGGAATACTAGTGTTGGAATAGTTGTGGAACTGATGGGTGGAGAATATCCGGCTTTCGATTACATTGCTAGCTCTCTAGAAGCTGGTAAACATGTTGTAACTGCTAACAAAGAGGTTATGTGCAAAAGAGGGGATGAACTTCTTCGTATAGCGGTCGATAACAATGTTGAGTTGCAATATGAAGCTAGTGTTGGCGGTGGTATACCGATTATCGGACCTCTCACAAACGATTTGGCAGCGAATCGGATTCAGAGCATTCGCGCAATTATCAATGGAACCACTAACTTTATGCTCACTAAGATGGCGCATGAAGCGGCGGACTTTGATGCAGTTTTGGCCGAAGCTCAATCCCTCGGATACGCTGAAGCCGATCCGACGGCGGATGTGGATGGATTCGATCCAATGTACAAACTGTCTGTTTTAACTCGACTGGCTTATCACACAGAAATGCCAATTGATGGCATTCATCGTGAAGGCATACGAGATATTCATGTCAAAGACTTCAGGTATGCGAGTGAATTGGGCTATACGATCAAACTATTGGCAGCAGCGCAAACGCATGGTGAATCAGGATTATTGGCTCGAGTACATCCGGCGCTTATTCCGCTTGAAGTTCCAATGGCTGCAGTCAATGGAGTGTTAAATGCTGTTGAGGTAGAAGGGGACTTAGTTGGTTCACTATGGTTCCAAGGACCTGGTGCTGGTGCTGAACCCACTGCAAGCGCTGTGGTAGGTGATATTTTGAAGATCACCGAAAGTTCGGGCAATAATTCGTATCGGTCAGCAGCTTTCGCTTCATTTAAAATCAGTTCGATGGATGACCATGTTTGTCAGTATTACATGAGGTTGACGGCATCTGATCAACCGGGCGTTTTAGCTAACGTTGCAAGGGTTTTGGGTGATGCAGGTATTAGCATTAGCGCCGTCTTGCAAAAAGATACCGATATTGAGAAAACACAGGCCGATCTGGTGATAATGACTCATCCAGCGCGCGAGGCTAATATGCAGACAGCCGTGAGTTTGATTAGGAAACTTGAAACGGTCATTCGGATGGATAACCTCATACGAGTTGAGAATTACACCGGTCGGTTGCAAAAGAGGACCTTGCTTTAAGTATTAACTGGGAGAGACCTTTCGTTTGTTGATGTTTCCAGGTGTGATTGACAGGTACAGAGAGTTTTTGCCTGTAGATGATGCTACTCCGAGTGTTTCACTTGGTGAGGGCACTACGCCGCTCGTCAGGTCGAGCAGTATTGGGGATTCCCTCGGCTGTAGGGAATTATATTTTAAACTTGAAGGGTGTAATCCGACAGGGTCATTTAAAGATCGGGGGATGGTCGTCGCAATTGCTAAGGCTTTGGAGGCGGGCAAGACCCGTATCATTTGCGCTTCCACCGGCAATACGAGTGCGTCTGCAGCCGCTTACGGGGCGAGATATCAACTGGAGACTCTTGTTCTGGTTCCTGCTGGTGAAATCGCGTTAGGTAAGCTAGCCCAGGCCATGGCTTATGGAGCCCGTATCTTAGCTGTCAACGGGAGTTTTGATGAAGCGTTGACTACGGTTAAAGGAATAGTTGAATCTTGGGATATTGAATTGGTAAATTCCCTTAATCCCTATCGTATCGAGGGACAGAAGACAGGGGCTTTTGAGATTGTGGATGATCTGGGAGGAGCTCCAGATATTCTCTGCATCCCAGTTGGAAATGCTGGCAACATTACTGCTTATTGGAAGGGTTTCAAAGAGTATCGTGGGATTGGGCGTATTGGAAAAACCCCAAAAATGATGGGGTTTCAAGCTGCTGGTGCGGCACCTATTGTTCGTGGTGTTCCCATATCGAATCCGAAAACTATAGCTACGGCGATTCGTATTGGTAATCCAGCCAGCTGGGAACAGGCCGAAGTAGCGAGAGATGAATCAGCGGGTTTGATAGAGATGGTTGATGATAATGCAATTGTCGAAGCCTATCTTCGCTTGGCGCGTGAAGAGGGTATTTTCTGTGAACCAGCATCTGCTGCATCGGTTGCTGGTTTACTTAAGCTGCCTGAGCTCGATGTAGATTTGACCGGTAAGACAATTGTGTGCGTTCTTACTGGCAATGGCTTGAAAGATCCTGGGACCGCTGAGAAACGTGCACTTGTGGAGCTGGAATATGTTGAGCCGGATGTGGTTTCAGTGATGAATTTGCTAGCCAGTGGTAAGTAGCTGATGGTTGGCGCAAATTCTAGTTAGACATTGTTTCAGAAAGAAAACTTTTCAAATTGACTTGTTGTAGTGTTCAAATTGAAACGGCAACTTTTGAAAGCCTGGGATTTGAATGGCAAAGCATGATTCAAAATTGCTTGGAACCGACGTTCTTTGACCATCTAGTCTGGCATAAAACTTGGTGGTCGGAGTTCGGAAATGATTTTGAACTTAAGCTCTTAGCTGCTTATTCAGAATCGGGGAACATGAAATTGATTGCTCCGTTGATGGTTGATGGTGACGAGATAAGCTTTATTGGAAGCACTGATCTTGTTGATTATCACGATTTCCTGATCAAAGAGCCCTTAGACGTTGCCTGTATTCAGTCATTGACGCAAGTTATTCATGGGATGAAGGATATAAACAAGATTTGTTTGGAATCGCTTCCAGAACGCTCTCCTACAATAATCCAGTTTCGTTCATATGCCGAGCAACTTGGGTGGAAAGTGGAGATTGCTCAAGAGGACGTCGCTCCTCGTATCGAATTACCTTCAACGTGGGATGACTACATGACCAGCCTGCGTAAGAAAGATCGTCATGAATTGCGTCGTAAGTTTCGCAGACTCGAAGAAGCAGGTCATACCGTTCAGGTTGAATTGACTTCACCTGTTGACGTGGAGAATGCTATGGCTGATTTTATACGTTTGCACCGTATGAGCACGGTAGGGAAAGAACAGTTCATGACGCGTCAACGAGAACGATTTTTCCGCAACGTTAGTGTTGAACTTGCTAAAGAAGGTTTGACTAGGCTTTGTTTTCTTGAAGTTAACAATGAGAGAGTGGCTGCCTCGTTGTCATTTGTTTGCAAAGGGGTACGATATTTATATAACAGTGGCTATAACCCCACTCATTCTAATTTGTCGGTTGGTTTGTTGAATCACGCGCTGGCAATAAAATCTTCTATTGAGTCAGGGCATAGCGTTTTTGATTTCATGCGTGGGAATGAAGCGTATAAATATCACTTGGGGGGTATTGATCGGCAGATTTGTGCTGTGACTGCTTTACGTCAATCTGACAGCATGAATTAACACATCTACTTTATGCGTATTGCTTTTATCACCGTTCATGGATGTCCCTTGCGCCAGGCTGGCAGTAAGGATTCCGGCGGGATGAACATCTACATACTTGAAATGGTTAAGCGACTTGGTGCTCGAGGAGTTAAGGTCGATGTGTTTACGCGACACCATGATCTGCTTGATCCTGAGATAGTAACGCTGACGCCAGGTGTAAGGTTGGTGCATTTACCCGCAGGACCACCATCTCTCGACAAAAACGGTGTTTATGAACTACTTCCAATATTTGCTTCGCAAATGCGAAGATTCTGCATCGTTAATAGACTTAACTATGATTTGATAAGTACACATTATTGGTTGTCTGGACTTGTTGGTATGCGCCTGGCATCTGAATGGGCTGTTCCGCATGTTACAAGTTTTCATACAATGGCGGAGATGAAGCGACGAGGTCGTCCCGAAGAACTCGAAATAAGTCAGAGGGATGCATCTGAGTCTGAGATAGCCCGATCTGCAGCGTCTGTAATCGTTTGGACTGAGGATGAAAAAGAAGCTGTAGTTGATTATTGTGACGTTGATTCTGATAATGTGAGCGTTATCGCACCTGGTGTAGATTTGAGCCGTTTTCGCCCAATGTCACAACGCTACTCTCGAGATTATCTTGGATATGGTCCGGAGAAGAATATATTGTTTGTTGGGCGGCTTGAACCTCTTAAAGGGGTTGATAATTTGTTTAGGGCTGTTGCGAGCCTTGAAAATTTGAAATCTATAACTTTGAGTGTTGTCGGAGGGGATGGTAATTCACAGGAAAAAAGGAGGCTTCAAGCACTCGCTAAGAAAATGCGATTAAATCAAACAGTTCATTTTCTCGGTCCGATTCCTCAAGAAGAATTACCAATATATTACAACGCCGCTGACGTCTGCGTACTACCTTCTTATTATGAGAGTTTTGGCTTTGCTGCGTTGGAGGCTTCCGCTTGCGGGAAACCGGTAATAGCTTCTGAAGTTGGAGGACTTCGGACGATTGTCAATCATGGAAGGACCGGATTTCTTGTGCCACCGAAGCGAATGGATCTCATCGCTGAGCGTTTGTGTGAATTACTGGATGATGATTTACTTCGCGCCCAGATGGGAGCAGCCGGTAGAATTCGAGCTGAATCACTAGGCTGGGATAGCTCTGTTGATTCGTTGTTGAGACGCTTTAAAGAACTGATTCCGCAGACTGCTGAATCTGTTATATCTGTAGTCGGTGGTTAAACAGATTTTCCCCACCAGTTGACTTGGTTCTTAGTTTCGAAGCCTAATGATGAATAGACTTTCATGGCCTGTGTGTTTAGTGAATCAACCTCAAGTTTCACTTGATCGACCTTTAGTCCAATAAGATGATTGAATCCAGCTTCAGCGATCGCACGGCCTAGACCTTGGTTCCTTGCTTTTGGTGACACTCCGGTCATATTAATCAGTCCGATTTTCAAATGAGTCTTATGAAATAACGAAGTCCAACAATATGCGACTAGTTGACGATGGGCATTGTGAATCATCAAAACATTGTCGATTCCATGACCTCGGGATAGTAACCTAGCTTTGATTTCGCTTTCTGTGTTTGGCGAATACCCGAAGTGATCATTGAACGATTGATTTTGTAAATGGGTCAGCTCAGGTATCTCATGATGTCCTACCATCGTGCGCAACAGGAAACCGTGCGGAATTGTTGATTTAAATTGCGAAAAAGGGGGAGTACTTTCCAGTCTCAAGTACTTTCGCACATGTTTCCAGTCCCGGTCCTTTAGGATCGTTTCGACATGGGATTCGTGATTGAGAGTTGCTATATGAGCAATAGGCGTTTCTTGCCTCGCTCGATTGGTTCCCCATTCGAGTAGCTGAGCCAGAATGGCAGAATTAGTAGAGGTGCTGGTGAATCCGACTATGGATCGGCCGATATTTTTTTCTGGCTCTACGATGGCGTATCCGACAACCTCATTTTTTAGATGTGCAAGAGCTAGATTTTTATGGGGTTGTACACGCGGAAATTCCAACACAGATGTGAGATCTGAGGTTGTATCTGGCCACTCTCTGTGGCCATGCGATCCCGCATCCTGTAATAGCTTGTGAAGAGAATCGATGTCGGTATCTGTGAAATTACGTAGTTGTATATTAGATTGATTTAGTGATGGATTCATACTTATAACTCAAATGTGTTCTTGAAGTGTATTCCAGTGTTTATGTATGCGGGGATTTAATGGTCGGTTGGGTTGGGACTATTATTACTAAATGAATGGTTTACACGGTAAGCAATTGCTTCTCCGGTCTATTGGCACTTATAATTGAGAAGCGTGAAACGCTATGAACGGGAGTAGTAACGGATCAAGTGTTCTAAGAGAGAGCCGGTGGTTGGTGTGAACCGGTGTGCATTGGTTTGAGAACTCGCCCTGGAGCGGTCGATCTGAATTTTGTTAACTAGGGTCGAACGGCTTGCCCCGTAAAGGTTTGAGTGGCTCGGTGCTTTCAGAGTGACGGCACCTGGCAATCGAAGGTGGTACCGCGGGATGTAAGTCTCGTCCTTTGTGAGGGACGGGATTTTTTTTTGCCTGATGAAACTTAACAGTATTCATAATACAAGCGATAAACATTAGTACCTAATAAACAAGTAATTGCCGAAGTAATTTCTGGTAAGCGTGTAGGAAGCGGATATGTCAAAACGCCTCACCGGTAGTCAAATTGTATGTGAAGCTCTTCTTAAAGAAGGTACGAGGGTGGTGTTTGGTATTCCGGGCGGTGCGATTCTTCCACTATATGGAGTTCTGTCGCAGTATCCAGACTTACGTCATATCCTGTCACGTCACGAACAGGGTGCAGCGCATGCCGCGGATGGTTACGCAAGATCAACGGGCACGGTTGGCGTGGCTTTTGCCACGTCTGGACCAGGTGCAACCAATTTGGTGACTGGCCTAGCTACTGCGATGATGGATTCAGTCCCCGTTGTCGCTATTACTGGTCAAGTGGGTCGTGCTGCGATCGGCACAGACGCGTTTCAAGAAACTGACATCACTGGTTCAACGCTCCCGGTTACTAAACATAACTATCTTGTAATGCGAGCCGACGATTTGGGTAAGACAATCCATGAGGCCTTTCATATCGCTAGAACGGGTCGTCCTGGACCAGTACTAATAGATATTCCAAAAGATGTATTCACTGAAACTGGCGAATACGACCCTGATGCTCCAATTGATTTGCCTGGCTATACAGTCCCCGGTAAGGCTGAAGAGACTCAGATAACAGCTGCTGCGGAATTGATTAACGCGGCTCAGCGACCGGTGATCCTCGCAGGTCATGGGGTTGTCTTATCACGGTCGTTTGAGGAGCTTAAGGAATTTGCCGAAAAAGCACAGATTCCAGTGGTAACAACTTTACTAGGAATTTCGTCTTTTCCAGAGGATCATGTGCTTAGTACAGGTTTTCCAGGTATGCATGGAATGGCATATGCTTCTCTTGCGATTGATCAGGCAGATTTAATTATCAATTTTGGAAGTCGTTTTGATGATCGTATTGTTGGCGATTCTCGTCGATTTTCAACTGGATCGAAAAAAATCCATGTGGATATTGATCCTGCGGAGATAAATAAAAGCATAAGGGTTGATGCTCCGGTTGTAGGTAACATTAAGGATGTGTTTCGACAGCTCATTCCGCAGGTTAAATCGACGACACATGTCGAGTGGTTACAACATATTGAGCATCTTAAATCCGAGCACCCTTCATTACGAATTCCTGAGAGCGATCGATTGATGGGGCAGCATGTTGTGAAAGCACTCTCGGATGTCACGCAAGGTGAGGCAATCATTACTACTGGAGTTGGTCAGCACCAGATGTGGGCAGCACAGCATTATCAATTTAAGAACGCTAATTCTTGGTTGTCATCGGGTGGTGCCGGAACGATGGGTTACGAAGTCCCTTCAGCTATAGGAGCGCAGGTTGGTAACCCAGATAGCCTAGTTTGGTCGATCTGTGGCGATGGTGGATTTCAGATGACGATGATGGAGCTTGCGACAGCTGCTGAAAATGACCTTCCAGTAAAGTACGCGATTTTGAACAATAATCATTTGGGGATGATTACTCAGTGGCAGGGCTTCTTTTATAACCAGGATTATCAGGCTGAAACCTATTCGGGTAATCCAGACTTTGTGAAACTTGCAGAAGCCTATGGGATAAAAGGGATACGGGTATCGAAACAGGATGAACTTGAGTCGGCTATAAGTGAAGCAAACAACCATAATGGTCCTGTGGTAGTGGATTTTGTAATTGAAAAAGTTGATGACGTTTATCCAATGATTCCAGCAGGACAGAGTGTCCAAGAATTAATTGAGGAGCCAAACTAATGGCGTCTAGCGATAACGCATCGTTTCAGCGGACAATTTCTGCACTGGTACAGGATCGGCCTGGTGTGCTGGCTAGGATTGCTGGTTTATTTCGTAGACGTGGTTTTAATATCGCCAGTCTCGCTGTTGGTCGATCAGAGCAACGAGGGTTGTCTAGAATGACTTTCGTCGTTGAAGGACCATATGAGGTTGTTCGCCATGTATCAGCGCAACTTGATCGCTTAATTGACGTTGTAGAAGTTCATGATATTACTGAAAAAAATATTGTCTGGCGTGAACTTGCATTGATTAAAGTTACTGCAGATGCATTAGCGAGACGAGAGATACTTGAATTGGTGAATATTTTCCGCGTGAATGTTATTGATATTGGGGCTGAAAGTTTAACAGTGGAAATTTCGGGCGGTCGTCAAAAAATCGACTCGTTCATCGAATTGGTTCGTAAATTCGGTATCGAGGAAGTTATACGTACTGGTCGTGTTGCGACCCTTCGCGGGACACTAATTGCGGGTGAGGAAGATGGATTGTTTCAATCAGATACTAATCAATCAGATTACACTTTACCGATTCCAAGTGATGATACAGGGAGCGTTTGATAACGCTAACAAATAGGCTGTCGGGATTGCTGACAGAAAACAAAACTAAGTGCTTTAGGCAAGGCTGATAATTCATAATGGCTACTCTTTCTTATGACAAAGATATCGATGATTCCATACTGCGGGATAAAACGATTGCAGTACTTGGGTATGGATCCCAAGGGCACGCACATGCACTTAACTTGAAAGAAAGTGGATTTAATGTTGTTATCGGACTTTACGAAGGTAGTCGAAGCAAGCAGACGGCTGAAGAAGCTGGCTTCACAGTACTTTCTAATGCCGATGCTGCGAAGGCCGCTGATCTAATTTCTTTTTGTTTGCCTGACACGATTCAGTCAAAGGTTTACAGAGAAGATGTTGAGCCGAATTTGGGGGCAGGTAAAACCTTGCTATTCGCACATGGGTTTACTATTTTCTATGAGCAGATTGCTCCACCGCCAGAGATTGATGTTGTGATGATTGCCCCTAAGGCACCAGGTCATAGGGTACGCGCTGTATACGAGAGGGGCCTTGGTGTTCCATGCCTTGTAGCGGTTCATCAGGATGTATCGGGTGCGGCTCATGAAGTAGCACTGGCTTACGGGAAAGGTATTGGAGGTGGTCGTGCAGGCATATTAGAGACTACTTTTAAGGAAGAGACGGAGACCGATTTATTCGGAGAACAGGCTGTTTTATGCGGTGGGGTCACCGAACTAGTCAAGACTGGCTTTGAAGTATTAGTAGAGGCCGGTTATGAGCCGGAATCAGCCTACTTCGAGGTTCTTCATGAATTGAAATTGATCGTCGATCTCATGTATCAGGGTGGTCTCGGCTACATGCGGTACTCGGTGAGTGAAACTGCTGAATATGGTGATTACTCACGTGGTCCCGTTGTGATCGATTCCAATGTGAAAAAAAACATGGAAAAAGTTTTGCAACAAATTCAATCAGGAGAATTCGCTCGGGAGTGGATTGCTGAAAACGACGAAGGTCAACATAAGTTCAAGCAAATGCGCACTGATAACGAAACACATGGTATTGAGAAGGTTGGCAAAGAGCTTCGAGATATGATGCCTTGGCTAGAGTCGACTACATAGTATTTTTTTGAAAGCAGAAAATACATAAGGCTGTAAAGTAGTGGTTTTGCGTATTAGTTTGGTAAAACTGTTCAACTAAAAGCGAGCGCTGGAAGGATTCAAATGGCGCAGCAGAGTCATACTGAAGACAAAGTAATTATTTTTGACACCACCCTCCGTGACGGAGAACAATCCGCCGGGGCTGGTCTGACAGTTGAAGAAAAACTTCGTATTGCTCACCAACTCAATAAATTGGGCGTTGATGTTATTGAGGCTGGATTTGCGGGTAGTTCGCCAGGTGACTTTGAAGCCGTACGCAGAATCGCTAATGAAGTAAAAGGGCCAGTCATTACTTCTCTTGCGCGTGCTGTTGAATCGGATATCGATGCTGCGGGAAAGGCCCTTGAAGGTGTCGAGAACGCTCGTATTCATACATTTCTTTCATCTTCGGACGTTCACTTGATGCACCAGATGCGTAAGGATCGTGAATCCATAATGGATATGGCCGTCCGGGCCGTTGAGCGAGCGAAAAGTTATGTCGATGATGTTGAATTCTCACCAATGGATGCCTCCCGCACTGAACCTGAATACCTTTATACGATGCTTGAAGCAGTGATACGGGCTGGCGCAACAACGGTTAACATTCCAGATACAGTTGGTTATTCAACGCCTGAGGAGTTCGGGGGGTTAATTCGCGGGATCAAAGAAAACGTCCCTAATATTGAGGGGGTTGTAATCAGTGTCCATTGCCACAATGACCTTGGAATGGCTTCGGCTAACTCGCTCGCAGCAATAGAAAATGGGGCTCGTCAGGTTGAAGGTTGCGTAAATGGACTCGGTGAGCGAGCAGGAAATGCGGCGCTCGAAGAAGTGATAATGGCTTTAGAAACAAGACCAGACCATTATGGTGTTACCACTGGCATCAATTGCGAGGAGATAGGTAACTCAAGTCGTATGGTCAGTTCTATATTTGGGTTTCCTGTCCAGGCCAATAAGGCAGTAGTTGGCCAGAACGCGTTTCGGCATTCCTCTGGTATCCATCAAGATGGTTTTCTGAAAGAACGTACAACTTTCGAAATTATGGAACCAGACACTGTCGGTTGGCGTGGCCAAGCGCTCGTACTTGGCAAGCTTTCCGGTAGGGCGGGTCTTCGTTCACGATTACATGAGCTTGGTTATGAATTATCCGATGAAGAGTTGTCCACTGTATTCGTGTTATTTAAGGATCTTGCTGACACTAAGCGTGAGGTTACAGATATGGACCTCGAGGCACTAATGTCCGAGCAGCACCGTATGGTTGATACCGACAGAACTTACAAAGTTATTTCGGTGCATGTTGTGTGTGGGAATGGCACAGTTCCACAGGCTAAAGTCACTCTTGCTTGTCCGGATGGTCAATCAAGAACGGTCGAGTGTAAGGGGACTGGTCCTGTCGATGCGGTGTGTAAGGCAATCGATCAGGTTGTTGATTTAAATATCGATTTAACGGAGTTCGCTGTGTCGGCGGTTACAGAAGGTATTGATTCTCTTGGCGAAGTTACTATTAGAGTGGCGAAGGATGGCTCGGTATACTCAGGTCGTGGATCAGATTCCGATATTGTTGTTGCATCAGCCAAGGCATATGTGAATGCTATTAACAGATTGATAACAATTGGAGTACAAGATCGAACCGCAACCACAGGTGCAGTTTAGCTAGATAGTGACAACTAAAATAACTGTCAGTTGCGCTGACTGAAGAGCTTTATTTTTGCGTTATTATTTTTGATTGATTAAGGTTTTTGGGCCGAAAAGGTATTTATTGGGGGTTATGTGCACATGGGTAAGACCATGTTCGAAAAGATTTGGGATCAACATATTGTTGCAGAGCCAGAGGATCAGCCTGCTCTTATTTATATCGATCTCCATCTGGTGCACGAAGTTACTTCGCCGCAGGCATTTGAAGCTTTGCGCCTGACTAATCGTAAGGTGCGTCGCCCAGATCTTACTATATCGACTGTTGATCATAATCTTCCAACTGATGACACCAGATCGGAAGTGATCAAGGATCCTATCGCTCGTATACAAGTTGATACTCTTCGCAAGAATTGCGAACAAACAGGAATAACGCTCTACGATGTTGATTCCACAGCCCAAGGGATTGTTCACGTTATCGGTCCCGAGCAGGGATACACTCAACCTGGAATGACCATTGTCTGTGGTGATTCACACACTTCGACTCATGGTGCTTTTGGTTCGTTGGCTTTTGGAATTGGGACTTCTGAGGTAGAGCATGTTCTTGCCACCCAGACACTTCGGCAACGTAAGCCTCACACTATGGAAGTCCGATTTAACGGCAAACTGAAGCAGGGTGTTACTGCTAAGGATATGATCCTTGCGGCAATCGGTAAGATGGGTACGGCTGGTGGTACAGGTTATGTGATCGAATACACCGGTGACGCAATCCGTCATCTTGATATGGCTGGTCGTATGACAGTTTGCAATATGACGATCGAAGCTGGAGCTAGGGCAGGTCTTATCGCACCAGATGATACAACCTTCGAGTGGATGCGTGGACGCAAGTTTGTACCTAAGGGTGAAAAATTCGACCATGCAGTTGACCAATGGCGGGCGCTAGTCAGTGATGAAGATGCGGTGTTTGACACACTAATTGAAATTGATTGCGATGATCTGGAGCCATTTGTCACCTGGGGTACTAACCCGGGGCAAGTGACCCGTATAACTGACAATGTGCCCTCTCCCGAGGACTTCGATGACATAGCGGACAGAACTTCTGCAGAGAACGCACTTGAATATATGGGTTTGAAGGGAGGTATGGCAATTGAGGACATTGAGATCGATCGAGTGTTTATAGGATCTTGTACAAATGCTCGTATTGAAGACCTTCGATCGGCTGCTCAGATTGTCAGAGGTCGTACTGTTGCATCTAGCGTTCGTGCACAAATTATGCCTGGCTCCACACTTACCAAACTTTTGGCTGAAAAAGAAGGTCTCGATCAGATTTTTATGGAAGCCGGATTCGAGTGGCGAGAGTCGGGTTGCTCGATGTGTCTAGGGATGAATCCAGATATTTTGGTTCCGGGAGAACGTTGTGCCTCCACTTCGAATCGAAACTTCGAAGGTCGACAAGGCAAAGGTGGGCGTACACATCTTGTGAGCCCTGAAATGGCTGCCGCTGCGGCAATTTCAGGGCATTTCGTAGATGTCAGGGAATGGGATACTGAGTGACGTGTATGTCACTCTTGCTCTGCAGTGAGCGCGAGGTATAACGGTGCAATCAGGGAATTATGATCCGAGACCTCCAGAAGATCGTGATCTAGCTGGAACAATTGATCCGAAACGGACTTCTCGTGTTACTCGTCGGTCTAAGGCAACATCCGAGACCAATCCTGCTGCTGATGGCATGCTGCGCCGACTTAGTGGTCGTTCCGACCTGGATCGCGCTAAGGCTATGAGATATGAACCCTATTCCTATGAATCTAACTCAACCCAGTTGAGGTGGGTCGTAATATCACTTGCTGCTTGGTCTGTAGTTGCACTATGGCTGGCATGGGTAGATTTCTCTACGCTGGGCGTCTTGTCAGATCTTCAAGATCAAGGATTTACTAGCGTGCCACCGGCGACTCTTACTCCGCAATCTATGATTGAGTTTGCTGATAGGGAAGGCATGAGTTGCATAGACGCTGCTGACGTTTTTCTGGCGACTAATGAATGTAATAGACTTTTTGATGCCCAAAATATCTATGAGGGTGTGAAAGGTCAAAGTTCATTGGCTTTTGTGACTCTCATGGGTCTTTTACTCGTAAATATGTTTGCATTTGGTTCGTTTACTCACCGCGCCAGCAGGAATCTTCTTACTTTGAAAAGCAGTGGGCAAGGATTTACTCCAGAAAAAGCTGTGATGTGGTTTTTTATTCCATTCATGAACCTGTATAAGCCTTGGCAGGTGTTTCGCGAGCTATTCAAAGGAAGTGATCCACTAGTAACAACCTCGGATAAACTTAAATGGAAGACTGCAGGTAAAGTATCGAATTTAGTTCATTTTTGGGCTGGCATATTCGTTTTAGTATTCATTTATAATCCGATCACTATTGGAAGAGTATGGCATTCTGTTCGGCTAACGTTTACCGATAGCGTGATAGCCCATCAGAGACTAGTTATTGCTGATTTACTACTGGCACTTCTCGGTATTGCTGCTTTGCTTGTGGTGATTGAGTTACATAAGCGACAAGAGTTGCGTCATGTTAAGGTTGGTAACATTACGGTGACGCCGCCGCCGCCGGTAGATCCTCTCCACGAGGCTCTGAAGGAGGGCATAAGACGTAAGGAACTGGACAATCGTAACTTTCGCCTTGGCGGTCATGATCGGAAAGACGAAAGGTAGCTATTTTGGAAAAATTCAGGAAACTTACTAGTATCGTTGCTCCACTTGATAGAGCGAATGTTGATACTGATCAAATTATACCGAAGCAGTTTCTCAAGAGGATTGAAAGAACAGGATTCGGAGAGTTTGCCTTCTTTGATTGGAGATATCTTGAAGATGGTGTGCTTAATCCTGATTTTATTTTGAATGAAGATCGTTACCGGGGTGCCAATATCCTTGCAGGTGGCCGTAATTTCGGTTCGGGTTCCTCCCGTGAGCATGCTCCCTGGGCATTGATGGAAATGGGATACAAAGCGATCATCTCGACAAGTTTTGCTGATATTTTCCGTAACAACTGTATGCAAAATGGGCTTTTGCCAGTGATTTTAGAAGAAGCCGAAGTTGACACAATTATGGCGCGGGCACTCCGCGGCACTGGGTATAAGGTGACAGTTGACTTGGATTCACAGACGGTTAAAGATGATCTTGGACTTAATGCTAATTTTGATATAGATCCGTTTCGAAAGAATTCACTAATGGCGGGTCTTGATGACGTGGGTGTCACTATGGAATTCAGCAAAGAAATTGACATGTATGAGGGAAGGCAAAAGAAACGCTGGTAGCTAACTTTCACAGATCCAGACCTTTTATAATTTGTTGTGGTGAGAGTCGCTTGGCACTGTTAGACTTCACAGGATGTTTCAAAAAATCTCTTTCATGTAAGAGAAAGCAGGGCTTTTAAATGGATTTACGGATTGCAGTTCTTGGTGGGGATGGTATCGGTCCCGAAGTAACGGCAGAAGCAGTAAAGGTTCTTGATGCTATAGGGCGTCGTTATGGTCACGAATTTACTTATATAACTGGACCGGTTGGTGGTACGGCTATAGACATGACGGGTTCAGCGCTCCCCGCTGACACCATGAATATTGTTTTAGGATCTGATGCGGTTCTTTTTGGAGCTGTCGGTGGGCCAAAATGGGATGATCCTGTAGCTAAGGTACGACCCGAAGATGGCATATTGGCTCTGAGAAAAGGTCTTGGACTGTATGCAAATTTGAGGCCTTGCAAAGTTTATGAACAGTTGATCGATACTTCTCCGATTCGCCCAGAAAGACTTGTTGATGTTGATTTCATCATAGTTCGTGAATTAACTGGTGGTTTGTATTTTGGTAAACCGAAACGTCGGTGGGAAAATTCTAGGGGGCGACGGGCTGTAGACACGCTAGCGTATTCCGAAAAAGAGATCGAGAGAGTTGTCCGCATTGGATTTGAGCTGGCCCGTGATCGTCGAAAACGACTTCACTCACTGGATAAAATGAATGTGATGGAATCATCCCGGCTTTGGCGTGAGGTAGCGACTGAAGTCGGGATTGAGTATCCCGATGTGGAATTAATACATATGTTGGCAGATAACGCCGCTATGCAGATAATAACCCAGCCATCTATATTTGATGTGATAGTCGCTGAGAATATGTTTGGAGATATCCTTTCGGATGAAGCCGCGGTGATTGGTGGCTCTTTGGGAATGTTACCCTCAGCTTCGATTTCATCTTTGCCACCGAAAAATGGCCGTCGTCGCAGGGGCGGTAAACCAGCTTTATACGAACCGATCCACGGTTCTGCACCTGATATTGCGGGCAAATCCCTTGCTAATCCAATGGCTTCCATTCTTAGCTCGGCTATGCTTCTAAGATTTTCAGCTGGTCTCAATACGGAGGCTGACGCAATAGAAAAAGCAGTTGATTCGGTGCTATCTGAGGGGTACAGGACGCTCGATATTTCATCTGGGACCGATCGACCTCTTACGACTACTCAAGTAGGCGATATGATTGCTGGCTTAGTATCAAGTTAAATTTTTGGTCCGGATCTCTAACTTGTTTACAAGCAAGATAAGAGGTCCGGTGATTTTTATTGTTGTGCGTCAGGGTCCTTACCCGAGAAATCTTCATCTGGATCAATTTCATGACCAGCCAGCCAGTCTGGATCGAGGTTGACTCCTAAGCCCGGTCGATCAGAAACGTAAAGGTCGCCATTTTTTATATCTAATGGATGATCGATCATTACGTTGTAACTTGTTAGGTCGTACCGGCTCGTTTCTAGTTTGTAAAAATTCGGTACGGTCAGCATGACCTGTGCACCTGAAATAACGTTTATTGGGCCGGAGGCATCATGCGGAGAAATTGGGACATAATAGGCTTCTGCCATTGTAGCTATTTTTTTAAGTTCTGTGACTCCACCGGTCCAGGTTATGTCCGGCATGATGTAGTCGGCTAAATTGTTTTCAAAAATTGGAACGAATTCCCACCTTGTATGAAGTCTTTCACCGACCGATATAAGTGGTGAAATTTGGTCTTTAACCTGCTTCAGTGCTTTCCAGCTCTCGGTTGGGACGGGTTCTTCGAACCAGAAAATATCCCATTCAGCCATTTGATTTGCAAGCCTCGTAGCTGTAGGTACGTTGTACATACCGTGGGCATCGATAAGAATTTCTATATCGGCTCCTGCCGTTTCTCGAGCTGCTGCCAGAATATCCATCGCAGTGGCTTCGGCTTCAGGGCTGATTTCACCATCGAGGAAGCTTGCATTTCCAACGTGAAGATTGGGCATCATGGGATCCATCTTGAAGGCCCGGTGTCCAGAGTCGACGATATCTTTTACAGGCTGGATAATCTCGTCTGGAGTTTTAGCTTGAGGTGGATGAGTGTACAAAGCGATACGGTCACGTACAGCTCCTCCGAGTAACTTGTAAATTGGTTGGTTAAGCGCTTTGCCACGAATATCCCAGAGGGCAATATCTATACCACTTATCGCAGCCGTTGTAGCTCCTCGAGTCCCTACGTAGGTCATTCCTCTAAAAATTTTCGCCCAAATTCGTTCTATATCTTCAGGATTTTCTCCGATTATCCATTTGCCAATCTGATCAACAAACGCCGATATTGCCCTATTGGCCACTGGACCAGGATAAGTGGTTATTTCTCCCCATCCGGTGATTCCTTCGTCAGTGTCGACCTGAATAAACACGAACGTTCTTGACCCTGAATTTTTGTTATCAGGACTTGGATTATCGTTCCATGGAGCTCGGACTATCCACGATCTGGCATTAGTTATCTTCAATGTTGAACTCCTATATTGTCCAATATCAATTTTCGTAGATTGGGGTTAATTCAATACAGTTGTGACTATCTGCTGGTTTCGCTATCGGTCAACCTTAACTTACATGTAAGTATGTTGGGTACCAAGGGAGTTTGTTAACCTGCAATACTATAAATCATAGCTTGAATATATAGAGGTTTTATGACAAATCAGATAACGGAGGCCGACCTTAAAGGCGCTCTTCCAGATGTTCAATCTGAACAAAAACTTAGCGGAATTGTTTCCGAAGCTACTATATATCGCGATAGGTGGGGTATCCCTCACATAGTGGCTGACAATGAATCGGATCTTTTTTTTGCACAAGGTTTTGCTACAGCTCAGGATCGATTATTTCAGATGGATCACGACAGGATGAGATGTCTTGGAAGGTCTGCAGAACATCTGGGTGCTATTGGGCTTGCGCAAGATAAACTCATGCGCTGCCGTTCGCTCGAAGCTGTTTCAAAGCGTGATCTGGAAGTGTCATCTGATGAAGTGCGGGTGATGATTTCTGCCTACACCCGAGGGGTTAATGCATTTATAGATTCCGATGCGCCGTTGCCAGTAGAGTACAAATTAACTAAGACCAAACCAGAAAAATGGGAAGATTGGCACTGTGTTCTTGTTTATAAAGTTCGCAATACCGCCGAAGGCTCATTTCAAGCTAAGTTATGGCTTGCGAAATTAGCTCAGGAGATCGGACCTGAAGGCGTTGCCAGGATATCTGTCGGTAGTCAACCACAAGCATTAATGACAGTCCCGCCCGGTTCAGAATACTCCGGTCCAGCGCTAAGCGCTGTCGAAGAACTTACCGAAATCGTCAATACTACATCGTCACTTTTGGAAACAGATGGTGGTTCAAATGGATGGGCTATTTCGGGAGATCGCACGGTGTCTGGATTACCTTTGGTAGCGGGAGATTCTCATCGCGGATTGGAAGTTCCCAATGTTTACTATCAGATTCATCTTAAAGCTCCTACTTTCCAGATCCTTGGATATTCCATCCCAGGAGTACCAATGGCGATGCATTTCGCTCATAACGATTATGTCGGATGGGGAATGACGCATGGAGGGGCTGATACGCAGGATCTGTTTGTGGAACAACTTCGTCATTTGTCGGGACGGGTTGAATATCTTTACAAGGGTGAATGGCTCGAAGCGGCAACGAATATTCAGAAGTTATCCGTACGTGATGGGGAATCTCAAGAAGTTACCGTAATTGAGACGCGTCATGGTCCTATCATCGCAGGATCACTGGACTCCGGATGGGGGTTGGCTATTTCAGATCCAGGGTCTGGTTCAGGAACTGAGTGGCTTGACGCTGCTTATAGTGCTATGAAGGCTCGGTCTGCTGACGAACTTGAAAAAGCGTTCGAGACTTGGACTGATCGCGTGAACAACTATCCCTATGCCGACGTTTTTGGCAATTTCGGTTATCTGTTTAAGGGTCGAGTACCGTCTCGTTCTGGAGTTAATGGTTGGGGTCCGGTTCCAGGTTGGACGGGGAAGCATGAGTGGGATGGATTTATTCCAGATTCGGAATTGCCAAAATCAATGAATCCTGATTCAGGTTGGGTGGTTACATGCAATCAACGGGTGGTTGGTCATGAATATCAACACTATCTCACACACATGTATGGGACAGATTATCGGGCGCGGCGGGTTAGGGATCGTATCGGCCAACTATCATGTCGAAAGGCAACGGTTACAGATATGTCGGCGATTCATGCTGACACAATTTCTATACCTGCTGTTATTTTGTCTGGAGCGATCGCTAAATTACCACAATTAGACGGGTTATATCGTCGTGCCGCGCAGCTTATAAAAAATTGGGATCACGATCTTAGAGAAGATTCGGTAGCGGCAGCGATTTATGAGGCGTCTTCCAGAGAACTCAGTAAACTGTTAGCGACTCGTGCCTACGGCGCATTATCTGGGGGTATAACGGGTGAAGCGGTTGACGCAGGGGCTGAAGATCACCTTCGGCGACAACTTAAACCAGATTTTATACGCAGGCTTAATGATGGTTCATTATCGGATCTGGACTATGGGTTTGTAACGGAGGATTTGGTTGAAGAATCGTTTAAGGCTGGGGTGAACTATTTATTAACGCGATATGGTGCTGAGATGAAAAAATGGCGATGGGGTGAAATGCATCAGACGGATCATGTTCACCCCCTCGCGAGATCTTTCCCAGAATCGTCTGATAAATTGAACCCGCCTAAGGTTTCCGCACCGGGGGATTCTGACGTGCCATTCGCTAGTGGGAGTCCCACAACTGCGGAGTTTTCGATCAGAACTGGTCCTATAAATAGATACATACATGATCCTTCAGACTGGAGTAACGGTCGTTGGATTGTACCCCTTGGATCATCGGGTCATCCTGCCAGTCCCCATTTCTCAGATCAACAGGGGATGTGGGCTGCAGTTGAAACCATTCCGCAATTATGGGACTGGGGTGTAATAGCTGATGATGCAGAATCTATACAACGGCTTACTGCTGATTAAATTTTTCGATTTTGTATCGATTGGTGGGATACGTTTCTGTCGTGTTGAAGGACTTTTTATTAGTTTTTGATTCAATGCCATTGACGTTCGTCTTCTACGGTTCGGATACTTCTAGGCGGGAATGGTGCGTAGGGGTAATTTGCAAGTTTTGTTTCGTCGATTTCTATCCCAAGTCCTGGCTCGGTCGGTAGCTCTATGTAGCTGTTATTTGGCTCCAGATAACCCTTGGTTATGTTTCGACAAACGTCTTCGACATTTACGAAATATTCGTATATGAGAAAGTTAGGGATGGTTGCAGAGGCGTGCACCGCCGCTGCGCATCCGATTGAAGTGGAGTTATATCCATGTGGTGAAACGGCTATATAGTGGGGCTGAGCCATCGCAGCTATTTGTGTGAGTTCGAGGATCCCACCAGTGTTACAGATGTCTGGATTAATGATATCTGCAGCACGTTTATCGAAGATTTCCCGAAAGCCATTACGAGTGTAGTGTGCTTCACCTGTCACTACAGGGATGGTAGTGTTGTTTTTCACCTCCAAGATAGCGTCAATATTGTCGGGCGGGCAGGGCTCTTCAAACCAGTAAGGACTGTATTGTTCCATTTGTTTTGCAGCATTGATCGCGTGCACTGGGGCAAGGCGTCGGTGAACTTCTATTAGAAGTTCTACGTGGGGTCCCACTGCTTCACGTACTTTGGCTACAGTATTGGCTGCTGCTGCAAGTTCATCCCTGTTAGGGTATTCACGCCATGGTCCCGGGAACGGATCGAATTTTAGAGCGTTAAATCCGCGTTGCTCTACAAGTTCTGCAGCTTCTTGTGCTATATCGTCTGGTGAACCGTGCCCCCAGCCATTTGCATATACACGTATATGTGGCCTGACAGGTCCGCCTAACAGATTGTATATCGGTTGTTCGACAGTTTTGCCAATAATGTCCCACATTGCGATTTCTATTCCACTCAAAGCGCAATGCAGATCCATCGCTGATCTTTTGGTGGCGAAATCTTCATGCGCAATGTGCATGAAATGACGTATATGGAACGGGTCACGATCTATCAGGTATCTAGATAGCTGATCGATGTGAGATTCGATTTGAATATCCCGATCTGCCTGAGCATAAGCTTCACCCCATCCTGTAATACCAGCATCGGTAGACAGCTTGATGTAGATAAAATTTTTGCCTGTTCCTGGATTCCACTTTATGACTTCGATATCAGTGATTTTCAATGCTTTGCTCCGGGATCTTAAATTATCCGACAGGATAACCTGTTTTTAGGCATCGTAACTGAGAGGCGTGATTATTAAGAATAAGTTGAGATTAGATGACTGTGGTCGTTCAAATTAAACGAACTTAACCAATGCATCACCGACACCATCTATATCGATTGAAACCTCATCTCCCGGCAGCACCCATTGGGTCTCTACCACGCTTCCTAACATAACGATCTCGCCAGTTTTAAGATTTTTTCCGCGGGTGGCTAGTGAGTTTGCGAGCCAGGCAAGCGCCTCAAATGGGTGTCCAAGAATGTCGCCAGTTAAGCCTTTGCCAACCTCTTTTCCATTTATAGTCATATGGCCGATCGCTGAAGAAAGGTCTGGTGCATCTTGGATGCGCTTTGGTTGGCTGAGCACAATTCCTGAAGCAAAAAAGTCGTCTGCGATTAATGTTGGGGTGTCGACTGATTTATAGTCGGTCCACCTATCATCCACAATTTCTATAGCTGCAAAAAGTGCTTTCACATTTGGTGCTACGGACTCTTGCGTAAATGGATTACCATCGGGAATAAGATCCGATCCTATGAATGCTGCTATTTCACACTCTACCCCGGGGTTAGAAAAATTTCGATGTTGCGCACTGGTGGCTATGTAGTTGGTTGATGTGTTTAATATGCCACCTGAACATGGACCATCAATCTGCAAGAACTTTTGCATTACCGGTGTTGTGCATCCGATCTTGTATCCCACACGTTTTCCGTAACCAGCTTCATCGAGTAACAGATGGACTTGCTCTTGTACTAAATACCCCTCTGCCTCATCCGTGGGTCGGTATTTGTCTGGAAGTTGGTCGATGGGCTGGTTTCTTACACGTGTCAGTGCCAGTATTCCTGCAGCTTGTTTTAGTTCTTCTTTGTTCATCAAATTTTGGCACTGCCAATGTTGCTTCTAATGTCGCTATTGGTTAGTCCTAGTGATCTTGTTATTGAATAACCACCATTCAAAACTATCAGTTAAGGCTAGCCAACTAGCTTCGAGTATGTTGCTTGACGCTCCAACGGTGTGCCAGACGTTTTTATCATCTGCTGATTCGATTACAACTCTAACGGCTGCGCCGGTACCAACGCCTTCGTTGACAACTCTGACTTTATAGTCGGTTAATCGGATAGCACTGAGTTCCGGATAGGCGTCAGTCAATCCTTTTCTCAGTGCCCCATCTAGAGCTCCAACTGGTCCATCTCCTTCAGCAGCTGTGTGAATGATATTGGTCCCGACCCTTACCTTTACTGTTGCTTCAGAAAGCATAGGGTGTTCGGCGCCATCGTTTCGCCACCCAGCACCAAAAGATGAACGTCGTTTATTTTCAACTATAACCATAAAGTCAACTAGTTCGAACGGAGCTTCGTAGTTGGACAATGCCCGCCGAAGGACAAGATCGAATGACGCATTTGCACCTTCATATGAGAAACCTTTTGATTCTTGATCTTTAACGTATTGGACTATCTTACGCGCATCGGCCTCGTCGAGATCCTCATCTAATCCCATCTCTCGTATTCTATGAATAACGTTGCCGCGTCCTGATAATTCAGAAATTATTACACCATTTGAATTACCCACAGTAGATGGTTCGATATGTTGGTAAGCCTGTACGGATTTTTCAGTTGCGGCAGCGTGCAGTCCTCCTTTGTGTGAGAATGCACTGGATCCAACAAAAGGCTGGAATGGAAATGGTTGTCTGTTAACTCGTTCAGATACGAAGTTCGAAATCTCTGTAAGTGTCTTCAACTGTTCATCTGATACGGCTTTTATGCCCATTTTCAAGTTTAGGTTCCCAATGATACTGACCATGTTGGCATTGCCAGTACGTTCGCCATAGCCGTTGATGCAGCCTTGTATCTGGTAAGCGCCAGCCTCAACAGCTGCGATCGCCGATGCCACTGCAGTATCTGTGTCATTGTGAGAGTGGATGCCGATCAGGGGATCCCCCCCCAAATCGTTTTTGATTTCGCTAACAATATGAGCGATTTCATTTGGTAGTGTGCCTCCATTGGTATCACAAAGCACGAGTCGCTCCGCTCCTGCATTCATTGCTACATTTAGTACCTGAGCGGTGTAATCTGGATTAAGTTTGTAGCCGTCGAAGAAATGCTCAGCATCGAAGAACACTCGGCGGCCCTTTTTTTTCAGGTATGCAATAGAGTCGGCGATCATCGCTAAATTTTCTTCAAGTGAGGTTTCTAGAACATCTCTTACCTGGTATTCCGATGATTTTCCCACGAGCGTTATTATCGGAGCTTTTGTGTCGAGTAATGCCTGTAGCGTTGGGTCTTTGTCAGCATCGCCTTTAGCGCGTCTTGTATTGCCGAATGCAGCGACTTGGGCATGTTGGAGATCCAGTGATTGTACCCGCCGGAAATATTCGTCATCTTTGGGATTGGCACCTGCGTATCCGCCTTCAATTACATCGATGCCGAGTCGGTCAAGACGCTTCGTAATAGCAAGCTTGTCTTCTACAGATAGAGAAATCCCTTCCTGTTGGGTTCCGTCACGAAGTGTCGTGTCGTAAAGCTCAACTTTGTTGGTCATGTTGCGCTTCAACTCCTGTGCTATGCGCTGTTCTAGATACGCTTTTATTGTGGATTCTTTTTCTGGTGATGATAAAAAAACCCATCCCAATAAGGGACGGGTCTAAGTGACTCGCGGTACCACCCTCGTTGCCAATCGATAAAGTCTTTAGTCGACTAAAACTGGCCGCTTATTAGTGCATATTGAATATGCCTTAGTGTCTGATAACGGAACACTAATCCGATCACGCCTACTGGTGAGTTATCACTTTCGGGTAATGGCTTAGGAGTGATATTCAGTCAGGACTTATGTGCCCTATTTCACCGATGCGGGCTCTCTGCGACTTTAGTGTCTGACTTACTTGTTTCCTTTTAGTTGAGGGTAAACCCAACAACACCTCTAGCATCAATCCTATCACTGGCGACACCTAAACATCGAATCTATGCCAGTGATTGAAGTCTGCTATTTGGATCCTTCCGAAGTTAGCAAGATGCTCAATTCATGCCTAGAATGTGCGTATTATCTGTTTACCTTGTCTCGTCGATTTTTCGATTGTAGATTGCCTGGGAGTGTTGATTGGGCGAATTTGAACTTAACGATTTGGGTCTCGTTGATTATTTGCATTGCGAATCTATTGGAGAGCCTGGTCAGAGGACCTTCAATATCACAGCCCGCAGTGATCGGGGTGAAGCTGTTATTTGGATGGAAAAAGAGCAGCTTTTTCAGGTAGGGATTTCATTGAAGCAGTTTTTGGCGACTCGCCAAATTCCTTCGAATCCGTCTATGTTTGATTTTCCTGACATCGATTCTCGTGTTCCAGTACACGTAGAATTTAAGGCTTCTGAAATGTCACTCCGACATGATGCTAAATCAGATGTTTTTACTATCGTTGCTACCGATGAAAATAGCGAACAGCTTGAGGACGAAACTAGTGTTGATATCATCTTCAGCTTTAAGCGATCTCAGGCTGAAGAAATATCTAAAAGATCAATTAACGTTGTGGCTGCAGGTAGAAAACCATGTCCACTTTGTACCGCACCATTAGATCCTCAAACTGGTCATTTCTGTGTCAAAGTTAATGGATACAATCCCACCGAAAATCCAATTAACGAAGAACCTCTTGAAAAGTAAGTACGAAATTGAATACATACCATGCGAGGACAACGAGAGGATTATGCTTGAAAGACTCTCAAAGTGGACTATTGCTGGGATTGGGTTGCATCCGGGTGGATCCAATTATGTTTTCGTGGTCCGCTTAATTGATCCTGAAACAACCCAAAAACTTCAAACATATCCAGTCGACGACGAGGGATCATCGATTTATGCAATATATAAACCGCAAGCTGGGGAACGTCCATTAAAGGATTTTGCCAAGGGAACTTTACATTTGAGAGAGAAGGCGGCGCATATAGTTTCACGTGAGTTAGGATGGCCTAGAATTCCACCAACGGTTATTCGCGCGGGGCCACATGGTGTAGGAAGCGTTCAGTTGTTCATAAATACCAAGAACTCTCAGGAAAACTCTGAAAATTACTTTTCACTACGAGGAAAGCGGTTACAGGATTTTGAAGATATAGCAATGTTTGACACTCTCGTACACAATGCTGATCGTAAAGGAGGTTCATGCATCGTTTCACCTGATGATCGTTTGTGGGCTATTGATCATGGATTAACGTTCAACTATTCAGCTCGTCGTCGCACCGTTATGTTTGAATTCAATGGATCCGAATATTCGCAAAAGTTACTGCAAGATATTGAGTCACTAATTGCTGCTCTGGAGACGAGATCTCGTCTTTATTTGGAGTTATCCGAATTATTGACTCCAATCGAAATAGGTAATTTATTGGATCGAGGGAAAGAAATGCTTAACGATACTCGTTATCCGGATTTAGATCCTGAGATCAATGTCCCCTGGCCGATGATTTAGCGTTTTTAGAATATCTGTGGTCCTATATCTCTCCAAGCAAGATGCCAAACGATTAGCCATCCGCGCCCAAGGACTTGATCATAATCGCACAGAGAGCTCTGATTCTAACCATACTGGTAAGTATAAGAAGGTTGTGACTGCAGAAGATATACGTCGTTCAATTCTTGCAATGGGCTTACTTCAGATTGATGCTGTCAATGTGTGTGTACGTTCTCACTACATGCCACTTTTTTCTAGGCTAGGGATCTACCAACGAGAACTTTTGGATCAGCTGGCTTATAAGGAGAAAACAATTTTCGAAACATGGGCTCATGCAGCTTGTTTCGCACCGGTGGAGCGTCATATGCTTTTTCGTCAAAGAATGGCCCATCAGAATACGAATCGGGCGGTGGAAAAATTAAAAAAAGAACGTCCCGGCTATTTGGAAGATGTTTTAGCGCAGGTTGCAAGTCGGGGACCGTTGAGGGCATCAGAGTTGGAAGGATCTGGTAAACGCAGGGGTTCATGGTGGGGCTATCAAGACGGTAAAATAGCGGCCGAATGGCATTTTTCACGTGGACATTTATCAATTGGTGATAGGCAGAATTTCACTCGTTACTATGATCTAACCGAACGTGTAATAGGGTCTGAACACCTGCAAACTCAAACACCTTCCGTCAAAGAATCAAATCGCGAGATGATGCGGTTGGCGGTTAAGTCTCATGGCTTTGGTTCCGTAAGAGATTTTGGAAATTACTATCATCTGAAAGACGATATTGCCTTGACAGCACTTAACGAACTGGCGGAAGAAGGCAGTATTCAGCGAGCGAGAATTGAAGGATGGCCAAAAGGGGTCCAGGCATTTGCCGTGAAAGAAGATATCTCTTTAGATCCGACTAACGCACGTGCACTCTTGACTCCATTCGACCCGCTGGTATGGAATCGTAACCGGGTAAAAAGGGTATTTGATTTTTTTTATCGAATTGAAATTTACTTACCTGAGCGAAAACGACAATATGGTTACTATGTGTATCCGTTTCTGCTCGGTGAAGATTTGGTCGCCAGAGTGGATCTTAAAGCCGATAGAAGTAGCAATGTCCTTCTAGTAAAGGCCGCTTTTGTAGAAGAAGGGCACGATCACCAACAAGTAGCATCTAATCTTGCTGATGAATTAATGATGATGGCTCGCTGGCTCGGTTTGGAGCAAGTCAGCACCGATCGTAAGGGCAACCTGATGAAATATCTCAGGGCGGCTCTCATAACTTAAGTTTATTTTGGTCCGACCGTTTGCTTCTTTTAGATCTGGGTTGTTTTTGACAAGCACAATCAGAATCGCCTGCCGAACCTTAGCCGGCCCCCATAGTAATAGCTTTTCAATTGTTGAAGAGCATTTTAATTCTTGTAAATAATCGTGGTTGTTTTAAGCTTAGATTCGCAGCAACAAAATCTACCGTGCGAGGAGGCCCACTCAATATGAGACCCCTCCATTTTCTCAGTCGCTCATAAGTCTGGGGATCGGGTTTGTAATTCTCCGCCCAACCGTTGAAATTTTCGAACAGCCCATCAGAGTTAAGCCGCATGACTTTACCGCCAGCCTCGTTGATCAACAATATTCCAGCTGCAAAATCCCAAGTGCTAGCTACTCCCGTAATAGCGTACTGCATTGATCCTTTTGCCACCATGAACTGTTCGTAGCACGCACTCCCTCCGTTTCTGATCTCACCCTGATTTTCCATGAGCTGCTTGTTGATATTAAACGCCTTAGGCATCCATCTAGGGAATGATGACAAAATGCCTGTGGCCGGAACTCCGGTTTCGTTCTCTGGGTGAACATGTAATTTCGAGTCACCTATCCAAGTTCCGTGACCTTTTCGCGCGTGCATCAATTCAAACCCGTCATCATTGGGCCATGGTATCCATATGGCTGCTGCAACTGTTTCGCCTTTGTATAACGCAGCGATAGAAATGGCATAAATATTGGATGAATTTACATAATTTGTTGTGCCATCTATCGGGTCAACAATCCACATCCAGTCGCTAGCTTCCTGTTTCTTGTCTGGCGGATCTTCTTCTCCTAATAGCACGTGTCCAGGGCATGTCTCTGACATGATATTTGCAATGAGGTTCTGGCTGGCTCTATCCACATCGGTCACTAGGTCTTTTCCTGTTTTACTCCCCTTGCTAGAAATCTCAAGAATTCCACCGAATCTACTGGCAACTAAGTTCCCAGATTCCCTGGCGGCTCTAACGATGCATTGTTCGACGCGTTTTAGTTCTGAATCTATGAAAGTCAGCGATTTGATTGAGGTTGATGATTTAGCCAATCTCAGTAGACTCCGGTCCAATTCACGTATGTAGCAGTGGATTTTTGCTGGATCGACATTTATTCGTCGGTTTGAATGTATCGATGCTCGGGTAAAATTCTACGTGTAAAAGTTAATGGTGGTATGCGTATATCGCCAATGGATAGCGAGGGAAAAATTTTGAGAGCAACCACAACTCGGAAGTTTCATAAAGACCGCGGGCTAGTAACGCGTATGTACTTTACCCTGTTCATGCTCGGAGTTTTATACGCGATATTTGCTTTGTTTCTTCTTGCATCTGGGACACCTTTGATGCTTGTTGCGCCAATAGTCGGTGTGATGGTTGTTGTGCAGTACTATATGTCAGATCGGTTGATCCTCATGTCAACAGGAGCTAAAGAGGTTTCATCTGAGGAGGCCCCTCAGTTACATTCGATGGTGAAAACTCTTGCCGATCGTTACGAGATGCCCATGCCGAAGGTTGCGATAATCGATACTGCGGTTCCTAACGCATTCGCTACGGGTCGAAACCCTAAAAACGCCCTAGTTGCGGTTACAGTCGGAATACAGCAAAGATTAAATGAGCGCGAACTTCAGGCAGTTATCGGTCATGAACTTGCCCATGTGGCCAATCGAGATATGAGAGTTTTGGCAATAGCGAATTTCCTTGTCACACTTACGAGTTTTCTTATGACGATGTTGTTTTGGAATATGTTGTTTGGCGGTATGGGTGGTCGGCGGAACAATGGCGGCGGGATGATGGTGGTCTATCTGGTGACGATCCTAGTATATTTTGTTGGTCAGTTATTGGTTCTTGCACTGACTAGATATCGAGAGTATGGGGCAGATCATACCGGTGCAGAGATTTCTGGAGACCCTGGTGCTTTAGCTGATGCTCTGGAGAAAATTAGCGGCACGGTTGCAGGTATTCCGGATCAAGATCTTAGGAAATTGCAGACTGCTAATGCTTTCTTGATCATTCCAGCGGCATTAAAAGGTGAAGGTTCGATGAATTTATTTTCAACCCATCCGCCGTTAGAAGAACGAGTGCGACGACTTCGCGAGCTTGAACAGCGCATGCATTATGGAGTTCGATAGATATGGGATGGTTCAGCCGG